>ENA-OPSV01000978-OPSV01000978.1-human-gut-metagenome-genome-assembly--contig:-NODE-978-length-21230-cov-2.300732_pt1 | contig 21230 bp, 20 predicted proteins | sample MGYA00241460_ERZ501912 | MGnify/ENA primary metagenome ERZ501912 (study PRJEB25962, sample SAMEA2042402) | human gut metagenome | biome: human gut; feature: human-associated habitat; material: faeces...
ACGCTGCAATTTCATCCCGTGTATCGCTGCATAATCCAAAATTTGAATCTCCTGCTTAATCTTTGTATAAATATCCTCACGTTCTGTTTCCACGAAAGTTTTCTTTTCTTGTACTAGTGCAGGCTTTAGAACTAATTTTTCTGAAAGCTGCTGTTCCACAAATTCCATAATCGTAGGAATTTCTTCTCGGAAGACAGAAAATACATTTTTTATCACCTGACCGAAAGAATCTTTATGCTGTACCTCTTCCCACTCTTTTTCATAGGCTCGATAATGTTTTGCCAAATGACGTCTTCTTGAATCTGTAGGTTCGATTCCAAAATAACTTTCTAACATGATGCCCAGCGCGTCCGCTTCCAATTCTTTTTGGTGTTCTGATTTCTCATCTCCGATTTGATGTAACAGCACTGCATGTCCTAATTCGTGCGCTAAAGTAGAGAGTTTTTGTGTGTCTTCTAAGCGATCGTTTAACCGGATTGCATTTGCTGTCGGATCATATTGCCCCCGCAAAGATATGGATGCAAAATTTTCTGTGATAACGGAACATCCAAGTTCTTGTTGTGCATATGCCGACAATCCAATTGCAATCGCTCCATGATAAATAGATTCGTATCCCATTTTAAATAGTTCAGGATACTTTTCTTTCGGGTATGTTGTCTGGGAAATATCAAATACATTTCCTGTACGGAATCTCATTTCTGTGATACTTTGCAACTCTCCTGCCTGATACTGAATTTTCTGTTCTTTTGTTGCCTGCTCTAACGGAATAAGCTTTCCATTTATTTTTAAGATTGTTGCTTGTACCGGCACATATACCTTATATCCCCGCTCTCCTTTTTTTACAGACACTCCCATATCCTTCCACGCTTTAAAACTCTGTACATAGGTCGCATATGGATTTTGTTTGTAAATCAGCATCGTATTTCGTACCGAATATCGGTACATTTTGCTTCCAAAAGTGAACATTTCAGCAATCGTTTCCGGTTTTTCCTGCCAGGAAGACGCAAGTTCCTGAATCATTTCCTTCATTTGAGATTCCTGCAAATAAGCTTTTTCTTTCCACTTCTCTTTCTGTTCTTCAGTTAATTTTCTGGGATCTGCCATACTCCACCTCACTAATCTGCGTGATATTCATAGATCTTCTTTATTTCCTGATATTCTGTTTCAGGTAATTTTTCTATCGCAGTTAATAGATCCGCTGTCACAACCGTTCCGATCGGCGCAATCTCTTCTTCGCATTCCATAAAAAACAACTCTCCTAATTCATTTTTTACAATCGCTTTCCCTTTGTGATAACCTATGGAAAGATAATTCCATTTTTCCGTTTCAAAATTTTTTGGCTCTCTAAATACCTGCATCATTATTCCCTTTCTTGTACCGAAATTCGGTACGTCTAAAACTAAATCATCGTAGTAATCTCTTTCTGTATTGCGAACAGCACTTTCATCAATTCTTCTCTGACATCCGGATAAATCAAAGACATCAATCCCACAGAAGCAAGTAAAAATATTCCGGCTGTTACAACTATTTTTACTATTTTTGTAAAGCAACGGATACAAAATTTAAATAGATTATTCTTTTCTACGATCAACGTATGATTGTCTTGTATCCCATGTTTCTCCCGAAGCTGTTTCTGCTCTGCTTCCTGCTTTAAGACTTCTTTTGCTTCTTTTGCAAATCCATTTTTAAACTTTGACATTACATCACCCCTTGTTTTTGCTTTCTTCGGAAGAATCCCTTTTTCTTAGGCAGTTCAGGATTCTTATTTTCGACAGGAATTAAACGATCAAATTCTGGATTATGTATATATTCAAATTGATCTGGCGCATAGACTGTAAAATAGGTGATTTCCGCTTTTTCTTCCATGTACTCTAATAGTTCCGGTCGTTCTTTCTCCGAAATAAAATTAAACAGATAAAACACATCCATATAATATTCATTTTGCAGTACTTGTTGAGTGTACTTCATTTCCGTAGCTTTACTTCCCGCTACAAATATCCGAATATCTTTTTCTAAAAAGGACGTTTTATTAAATCCTTGCTCGGAATATGCGCCATAATCAAACACAAAATAATCGTAATCCTGTCGAAAGATTTCTTGTATCTTTTCCTGTTTATAATACAGATCTACCCCTTCGTAAGTGACCCTGCCAAGATACTCATCATGTTCTGACACAAACACCTGTCCATGTTCTTGCACAAATCCAGTGTTATTTACTTCGATATAACATGCTTTATACCCTTTTACCTGTAAATATTTCACAAGTTGCACCGCTTCCGTCGTTGTTCCGATGCGTCGGCATACTCCGGTAATCCCGATTCGCTTCCCGGTCATATCTTTTTGAGTAGCTTCCTGATCCTCTTCTTCCAATGGATCATCCATCTGCAGATAGTATCCGTTTAGGCAGCGTTCAAATTCTTCTTTCGCATCTGCCTGTCCGACTGCGAATATATAAAAACGGATTCCTCTCAAATTCAATTCCTGTATGATCCTGCTTTCTTTTGCATAACCGGGAGCATAGATAATTACATCACAGTTTTTCGCACGTTTGATACTTTCAATTTTGGTTGCCAGTTCATCTGCTTTATCAATATATTGCTCAATATCAATCACAAGATACTGCATTGTTTTCTCTAAAATCGCAGTAAGCTGAGTTTCTATAGACATTGCATTTCCGAGATATTCTACTTTCATTTGTTTCATTTTTGCTGATTCTTCTAAAAAATATCCTCGCTCTTCACTACCCGCAAACAAAATCATTTTTTACCGCTCCCCTTCTTTTGTTCCTCAGTTTTCAACTGATCGATCTGTTTCTGTAATTCCTTTGATCGGTTCTTCAATTCTTCTATCATTTTCGTTTTCTCATTAACAGTGTTTTCGTTTGATACAATCTTGCTTTCTGCATTTTCCACTGTTTTCCCCGCTTTTTCTGCCTCTTCTTCTGATGGATAGTTTGCTGTTTCCAATTCTTTGACTCGCTTTTCAAGCTTTATATTTTCTTCTGTCAGCTCATCGATCTTTTCTTGATGTTCCGAAATTCGGTACGCATCATATGTAATCTGCGCTTTTAAGCGGTCAATCTCATAATCTATCGCTTCTTTTTCCGGCAGCTTTGCCACTTTATCTACCTTTTCTATATTTGTATAAAGCCGCAGCATTTTTTTGCCCTGTTCTTTTCTCTGTTCTTTTTCCCATAAACGAATTGATATTTCTTTCCATTTTTCCGGCACATCCGTAATTCGCAAAACAAGATAGTCAGCATGTTCCGTTACCGCTTTAATCGGCAGTTTCCCTGCTGTCCGGTCAACTGCTTCAAACTCGATTCCTTCTGATACAAGATCTTTCGCTTCGATTTCGATTATAACTTCCATTGCCCGATCTTTGACGGAATACGCCCATTGTGACAAATACACTTCATGCCGATCCATGACTTGTCGGGCATATAATGGCGTGGGTTCTATTAAAGTTTCATTGTTTGGCATCCATATTTTGGATGTGAAGAAAAGAAAATATCCTCCTGCTAAAATACACAACAAGACTTGAATTCCTGCATTCGTTCCTTTTTTTATCTTTTTTGATTTCTTCTCCTTCATTTCTACTCTCCATACTGGACTTCAAAGGAAAATCGGAGATACTCTTTATAAGTATCACATGTTGCCTGAATGACAAGGCGATCCGAACTCTCCGTTTGATAGTCTACATCAAAATAAAGATACCTCATGTAATCGCTGATCTTTTGTTGAGAATCAGCCTGTACATGCACGGTTGTAACTTCTTTTAGTTCCTTTTTTTCCAAATACACCGCAACTGCTTCTTTAAAACGCGTCCAGTCCTCTCCCTGTAGCCAGTCATATGCCGGATCTGAAGCATCATATCCTGTGAATTGTAAAGCAAGCTCTGAACTTTCCTTTCCATCGATCGGCTGCATATTATCTTCCTTTTTCGGTTTTAGTTTATAGATATCCCTTTTATCTAACCGTTCCTTTTCTTCTTTTGGTTCACTTTTTTTGATTGAATATTGTTCTTCTTGTCCTTCAAACGAGACGGGGTCTTCCCAAAGCATTGCAAGAACAGCAAATAAGATCAATCCTGCAAATAAAATGACTTTCACCTTTTTATCCTTTTCCATAATCTGCCCTCTTTATAAATAATAATCTGGGTTTACAGCAATTCCATTTTGTTCTACTTGGAAATGCAGATGTGGTCCGGTAGACTGTCCGGTACTTCCGACTTCTCCGATTTTCTGCCCTTTTCTCACTGATTGCCCTGCCACTACCACAATCCGGGAATGATGCATATATTTTGTCACCAACCCGTTCCCATGATCGATCACTACCCAGTTTCCTGCGCTGTCTGACCATCCGGCGATTGTAACCGTTCCCGCATCTGCAGCATAAGTTGGCGTTCCGACTGGCGCGGCATAATCATGTCCTTTATGTCCGCCCTGTTCATAAGGGCGAATTTCTCCAAAGTAACTGGATTGATAGGTCATATCAGGACAAGGATGAGTAAACTGCCCGTTTCCGGTAACTTGATCTTCTAAATCTTCTGCAGTCATGTCATTAAACTGATATAAATTGTAAATCGTCATAATATTAATGACTTTTTGTACATAATTCGGATCTGTTGCATATCCTGCGCGCCAAATTGCCTCAATAAATGAATCGGCATCATAATGTCCGGTTTCCGGATCTCTCGGACAGATTGTTACATGGGATACATATGGCGGCATGGTAAATTTATGCGCCCATGCAAGCATACAATCTTTATAGCTTGCAAACGTGGAAAATACCGCCGTTACTGTTCCCCACGCTTCTTCTGTCTGCATAGTGACCGTGCCGTTTTCTCCATAACTCGGTGATTTTTGACCAAGACAGTTATAATAAGGCGGATTTGATAACTCCGATCCCCCCGCTCCGCCTTCTAAGATCATTTGCCCTAAAACCACACTTGCCGGATATCCTTTCTCGTTCATCATATCGATTGCACCTTGTACCATTTCAGGTGTGATCCAATCCGGTAGTCCATCTAACATATCCTCTGTGATTTCTGTTTGCTGTTCTTCTCCAAAAATCGAACTCATCATTTCGTTTGCTGCCGCTCCAAGCATAATGATTCCGCCGATGAAAAGGATACCGCCCCATAAAAGCAGGCGTTTCAGCTTTTCCATCACGCGCCTCCTTTAAATAATGCCTCGTCCTCTTTGGAAAGATATACTTTAAAATCAATCGTCCGATCACCGGAAATGAGCAATGTTGTCTGACCTCGTGAGTAAAGCGGGATTCGTTCTCTCTGCCGAGGGGTCAATGCATTTCCGAATACCCGGTCAATTAGAGGAATTACGTTTCGATCTTGTTTAAAAATAAATTTATATTGTGTCAGCTCAAACAAAAGTTTCAATTTTTCGATGTTTTCGCTTGTTGACCCTTCCGGTACATAATCACGAATCGATTGACTGGCAAGCCATATGCTGGAAAAATATTTCGGTCCTTCTCTTAAGTAAATGCTTAATAGATCAAGAGCATATGGTTTCTGTGCGTTCACACTTCGGTGACTCTCGTCGATATATAGAATGGTATGTGCAACATCTTCTAACGCAATCTTTTTTTCTTCCCACAGTTTTTTCATGAGTGCTCCGTTTGTCACCGCATCATCCCAACTCAAAGACAAAATATTAAATAACTCCAGATCAAAGATATTTGCATCCATATCCTTCAGTTTTGATAAATCGTAAGACAGTGCTTTTACATCTTTCATGTTATCGACAGATGTATGCCCGTTAAAAATAGAACCGTATGTATTGGTAACCAACCTTAAATTACTTCGGATGCGATCCAAGTTAATCAGTTTCCTTTCTACAAGAATCTTTTCACCTGCCCGCCATTTTTTATTGACAATCGCTTCAATTTCCTGATCCACATACTCTAATAGATCTCCGAAAATCGGATACGCCTTTGCCGGAAGTCCTGTGATCTGATTTTCTCCATTTGGTTTTAATCCCCATGATTCATATAATGCTTCTACAATTTCCGTAAAATCATTGATTTCTTTTCCATCTGCTTCCGGGCATAAAAATTTATAAGACGTTCTCAGCTTCGCAAGGTGTCTGGAATAATTAATTTTTTCGTTGTCACCGGAACGGAAAATTTCTAGTAAATTAATAATATAGTTTGACATATCTAGTGTCCGCCCGGCTAACGCATGGATCTCGTCTGTAAATTCTCCTACAACATCGATCACACGCACATAATCGCCTCTAAGTACCCTTGATTTAATCCGCAATTTTAACAAAGTTGATTTTCCAAACCTCTGATTTCCTATCAGGATCGCAGATGCATTCACTCGTATTTCTGTCAACATCCATTCGTTGTATAATACATTTCCGCCGCATCCCGTTTCGCCCAAAAAATCTCCGCCATCGTCTTCCAGACAACTGTAATGGTATGCATTTCCCGCCGCAAGTAATGTCGCTTTCATGGGGAATCCCGAAAGGGCATGCGGTTCTAGCTGTTGTTCTTCCATGCTTTGATAAATGCTTCTCCATTCACTTTCCGCTTCGTTTAAGAAAATTGCCGCACGGTAGTTATTTCCCTCTAAAGTTTTAATTGTTTTTGCAACCCGTTCTTCCATTGTCTGCTTTGTCTTTGCCGTCACGAATATCCGCATGGAAATACTCTTCATCACTTCCCCTAATGAACTGATCTCTTCGTATAATCTTTGCATCTCTTCTTCGCGGGATTTCGCATCATAATAAGCGCTGTAATCTTTCGCAAAACGCATCCTTGATGCCTGCTCTTCGATCGCTTTATTAAGATTCTGTTTTACTTTCACTTCATCCATTGTTCCAATGCTAATTGTTGCAACCGAATTTTGGAAATTACAAATATCTGTCAGCCAAAAATCATCTAACATCGTTGGTAATGAAAAAATATGAACACATGCTTCATACCCTGTTCCCGTTCGACAATACGAATTATAAGGGGTCATATTTCCGATCGGCGCAATATACTGTAACAATTTTTCGTCATATTCGATCCCGGACTCCTGTTTTTTTCTCCTCATCGTTTCATCCTCTTTTTCTATGTACCGAAATCCGGTACGTTAAAATATTTGTGAATTTTTATTTGCAATCTTAAATAAAACCTGTTCCTTTTTTGTTGGTGAAATTTCCTCCAAAAGTTCCGTGATTCCACATTCTCCATGCAATTTCCGAACCCCCATCACACTTTCGATTGCTTTTCTTCCCGATTTTATTTCTGCTTCTGTTTTCCAAAAAAACTGTAAGAAAAACTCTTTTTTTACTGTATACCGTTCTCGATACTCTAATTCCGAGATCTTCTTTCGGAGCATCGGTTCAAAATCTGGATTTTGATTCTTTTCTGCAATGTGTTTCCAATATTCTTGTTGCTTTGTTGTATTGCATGGATACATCAAGGAAATAATTTCCACATCCATTCCATATGTTTTATAAAATTTTGCCCATGTAAAACAATCCATCTCAATTTCATCTGGATCTCCGTTTACAAGATCTTTTGATACGATCTGATAAAGATCTGTATATATTCCATTTTCTTGATGAAAGCAATGCAATTTTTCATCGTATCTTGCGGTAGGGATCAGTTTTCCTTTGATGTCTTCGATTTTGTTTTTCTTCATCCGTTTTCTTCTCCTTTTTTTTCGGAAGTAAATAATACGTTTTCTTTGTCTGCATTAAATAAAGTGCAACACTTTGATACTGTCTCCGTTTTGGGTTTTGGCTGCTTGGCAACACCAAAATTACGCCCATTACGATAGAGAATATCAAAAAAGGAATTTGAAGATAGGTATGTACAGCGCTTTCCAAAAAACGGCTTGTTCCAATCCAGAGGATCAAAAAGACAAAATCTCTGAAATATAATTTCCAAAAGACTTGCGTTTCTGATTTGATTTCTTTCGTTACAAGATACCGCATCCGTTCCCCTCCTATTTTTCTTTTTTATCGTTTGAAAATTTTTCTGAAGTCTTCGCCGGACTGTTTTTTCTTTCCATATCTGCCGACTTTTCCCGGATTCCTCTTCTCAACGCCTCATTCCCCTTACTTTTGGATAAAGAAGGACTGGAAATTTTGTTTTGCCTTTCTCCGTTTTCCAATGGACGTTCCATAGAAGAAAATGGCTTTGAATCCCCGGACTGGTTTGTTTTTGACGAGAATTTTTGCTTTGGTTCTCCTTGCATCATAGGTTTTTGTTCTTCTGCTTTCTTCTGAAGCGAATGTGGTTGCTGTTCTCCTGCTTTTGCCTGCATTCCCTCCAATTTTGACTCCTTCATTTTGTCTTCCCAACGATCAAACATTCCCTTTTCTTCATTTTTCCCTTGTCCGCTTTCAGGCATTTTTCCCGCCATGCTGTTCTGCGAATCTACCTTCTGATCTTTTTCGCTAAGTTCCTGATCCATTGCTTCAAACCGCCGGTCTGTATCCCCTACAGCCGATCCGTCCATAGTTTCTGTACGCCGTTCATTTTCCGCATCATATTCTGTTGCCGTGCTTTCATCCATACTTCGATTATATTCCGAATTATGGTCATTCCTGTTTTCTGTAAATTCGGAGGATCGTTCAAGGTCACTTTCACTGTTTTGTTTTGTATTTTCTGCTGTCTGCTGATCCATCTGTGATGTTTTATCATCAGAATGTTGTGCCGATTGATCTTCAAACGCAGATGTTTTCTCGCTATTATTACTATTTTTCATTTCTTCTAAAGATTTCGTTTGTCGTTTCATTTGTGACATTTGTCTTGCATTTCGTACAGATGACATCGCTCCTCTTGCCATATGCATTCCGGCAATCATTTTTCCAGCCATTGAGGACAATCCTGCATCAATCCCTGTGATCTGTTGCATCAGATTTGCTCCGTCAACAACTACAAAGGCTAAAATCAGTATCATAATACCCCGCTCCAATCCGCCAAAATTACGTCCGGTAATATAATCAGAAAATAAGAAGAAAGAGCGTAACGTAATTGCCGTAAAGCATAATGCGTAATAACCGTCTCGGATTGCTTCTAAAATTCTCACCATTTTTCTTTTGCCTGTTAGATCACCTGAAAATAATGTTGCAAGAATACGACCAACAAATAATTCATACACAATTTTTATATTTTTATATGCTAATCCGGCAAATACAAAGATAGATGCGATTGCCAGTAAAAAATAAGTACCGAAATTAAACTGATAACGGTAATAAAACGTGTTTCCAAAACTTGTCCATGCCACGCCGTTATAAACATCGATCAGTCGGCTCTCATCGGACGCATATTCCAACCGTTTTGCTAAGATCTCTTCTGCCTCATTTGTCAATCCATCCCGGCTGTAGTCAACTGTTTCAGTAATATCAATCATTTTCATGTCTTTTTTATCTAATGAATTTTCTGCATACTGTGGCGGCGGTGTACTCCCATTCATTTGGATCAATCCACCGTTTTTGTCAATGTATAGCAGATCATATAAATTTTGATTGACCAACTCATATCCGTCAGTAACGTTTTCTCCTCCTGCAACCGCATCCTTAAACATAATGGACATCGTATTAAATGTACTGAACAGATAACTGGATGAAGTTGCAACTACTACAAAAATCATTAAACTTGTAAAAAAATCATGTTTTTTATCTTTTCCGAACAGAAACATGTATCCTACAATTACTAAAGACAAGAGCATGATTGCTTTAATTAATGGGTTATATTCATCCAAAAAATTTTTCAATACACCCCAATTTGTAATATCCACTAACGCAAAAGTATGGTCATACAAGTTTTTTAGTACATCGATTATGATGTTAAAGCCTTTTACAAGCAGCCATCCTAACTCTCTTAAAATCCAAGTCACCAGATTATTTGTATCGAAATAATCAATGTTCTTTGCTAAAAATTCAACAATTTCTTCTTCTGTCATATTGTCTCTTCCTATACTAACTGCAAAAGAATCTTCTTTTTTCCTTCACTGATTGCTTGTGACTGAATAAATCCTACATATTCTGCAATCGTTGTTTCTCCCGTGATTCCGTATTCGTCTTCATAGTGTTCTCCGAATACTTCTTTCAACATTTGACATATCTGCAGATAATTTCCGGTCTGCTCTAAAATCTCTTTGTGAACAGTTTGTTCCTGCGTATGTAAACTATCTTGTATCTTTCCCGGAAGTTGTATCCCCATCATCTGAAAACTCTTTTTGATATCCCATATTCGATCTTCCAAATTAATTTCTTTTCGACTCTCCTTGCACACATCCAAAAAATTCACTTCGTTTGGGTTCGGAAATTTTTCTTCTGGCGCATATTGATAAAAATACCATAAGTTCCGCCCATTCTCTCTGGAATTATGAATGGGGCGAGGTTTGATACTATTCCCTGCAAGATCCCGGCGTTTTGATCGTCGAAACATCGCAGTTTCTCCTTCTTCAAATTGCATGAGTTCATTCGGTAAAAGCAGCTCTCTTTTCTTAATTGATTCGGTATAATATTTATTCAGTGAGAATCGTGCTCCTGCCCTCTGCATATCAATTTCTGACTTAATTCCCAAGTTGTAAGAAAATTCCGATGCCGTCTCTTTCGAGGCTGTCTGTAGATAAAAATGATTTCCACAGTTACCCTTTATTGTTTCAGCAATCGACTCACCGTATAAATCATCTAGCTGCTCATAATTTTGCAAATAAAGATCAAAAGATATATTCTGTCCTAATCCCATTGTTGTCATCGTAGCCATTAAGTCTACCGGAGGCATGTTTCCTGCTTCGTCAAATATGATTTTAACTTGTCTGGTACACTTGCCTTTTTGGTCATCACAAATTTTCCCCAGCGCATAATACATCTGCCGGATAAAGATGGAAGGAATCTGATGCAGGGAAGAATCATAGGATGGAGTTGCTATAAATACAGCGATTGGTTTTTCTCCAAATCCAATTTCTCTAAAGTCAATCGTACTTTCTGCCATCATCTTCCCAACATTTCGCAGCGTAAATTTACTTAAATGACGGATCATCTCGGAAAAAATCCCTGATTTCGTTTTTCCGGGAGCAACTTCTGTATTTAAATATTTTAATCTTGCCCGATCAGTTTCCGGTCGATTTTCAAAATAAACGTCTAATAATGTTCGACTTCCATTCCGATTAATCGGACGTAATACAAGTTGCTGAAAATTGACGATCATACTGTATACATGGATCGTTTTTTCATTGTCATTTCGATAATGAAATGGATGTTTTTTTCTTTCTTCCTCGTCCAAACGCCTCCATTGATTATAACGAATCCGATTCTCTTCTTCGTCTGCCGCAAATGCATCTTGCATACTTGCCAATACCATTGCACAAAACAGGTCTGAAGCGGATGATGTAAAAAACATCATATCTCCCGTTGCATCATCGACTTGAAATAAGCTATGTGCTAGAGCATTTAGAACCTGCTCTGCCGTATCATAGTCTTTTTTGCGATAATATTGTATTGCTAAGTCTACAATATTAAACCCTGCTGATAACAACGGATTCGACGCATTTAACAGATAGACTTTATATCCCCGTTCTTCTTCTAATAGTTTCCCAAATGATTTATACAACTCAATCTTTGGATCATTGATAATCAGCGATGGTTGGTTCTCAGCACGAGAATAAATTTCCAAACTTGTTTTTACCATCGTCTCACCCTTTCCTGATCGTGTAATTCCGAGGATCAGGTTATTTACCACCATCTGATCGATGTAAAATTGATTTCCAATTCTTGAAACAAGAACTCCCGGATTTCCGTGGTATGGAGTTTCTAATGCTGCAATTTCCGTATATTGCTCCTGAATCTCTTCTGCTGTTGTAAAACGATCTGTTCCTTCCTGCCCCACATTAAAGCCTTTATCCGCCCATGATACTCTAATCCGATAGATCAAATATGCATCCGCTATAAAAATGATTAACAGCGCTGCTAAACCTCCCTGTATTGGCATTTTTGTAAAATCAGGAAGGAAATTTCGTAAGGCAAATAGCTGAATTTCTCTTCCTCCCAAAATTCGCGGAATCATTCCCACCATATGAAATAAAAAACTAAACGCCATGATAAGGAATAGATCTATTGCAATGATAACTGCAATTAAGATGTATTTATGAGAAAAGAGATACTCCATTTTCATAACACGCCGTGGATCTTTAATCGGATCAAGTAATTCCTTTTGTATTTTCTTTTTCAGTTCTTCATTCATTCGTCTTTCCCACTTTCGTACCGAAATTCGGTACGTCTCGCTTCATTTTTCATGTACCGAAATTCGGTACGCCTATATTATTTTTATGTACCGAATCCGATACGGAATTTTTCCCTATGTACCGAAATTCGGTACACCCTTTCTTCTTTTTATCCTTAAAATCCATTGAGATTATTTACGACTGTTGTTACTAATTCTTGTGCAAGATAAATACAAACAAGACCTGCTACAATATAAAGTATATGAGTCTTACACCAGTCTACAACTCTCTGAAATCCTAAAAGGAATCCCAATCCTATGATAATCAAAGCTCCCACTGCCATTGGGATTGCCAGCTTTACCATCTCGTTTGTTGCAAATGTTTCAATTAAATTTGCCAATGAATCCATTTTCGTTTTTCTCCTTTATTTTTCTTGTTCTTCTTTCTTCTTTTTCGAGAGCATCATCAAAATTGCAATCACTGCGCCTATCAATATGAGAATTCCTGCGCCTGTTAAAATGTAGGGAAGTACTGTTTTCTTTTCTGCATAGACCGCAGTTGCTTTTACTGTATACTCTTTCTCTCCATCCACATCATCGGTTTCATAGATGGCTTTATAAACTGTCTCTTTTGGAATTTGAATCACACCGCTATATTCTGCCCGGTACATTTGTACCGGCTGCTGTACGTTTGCGATTGCATCGCGGCACAAAACACCGTTTACCAAATAAGAATCTCCATTCCATCTATATCCTGTTATGACACTTCCTGCGGCTGCACCTGCATTTTCCAAAAGCTGCGCTTCATATCCAGACAGCGGCGGAATCTCGTCATTTCTTGGGATGTAATTTCCATTCCACTCATAATAAGCTGCATCATAATTTGTAAATGTAACTGTCATTGTGTTATTTGCCATCACCATTCCCGCCGGATGAATCCCGGTAAGGTTACAGATCACTTCTTCCGGCTCTCCGGTAATCCGGTTCGTTTCCGTCACCGTTTTCGTTGCCGGAACATCACTTTCTGCGACAGCATAATCATAATTGTCATACGCCGTTACTGTTTGCACATCTCCCTCTGCGATCGATTTCTCGACCTTTTCCGTTTTTTTCAAGGTATAAACTGTTTTTCCTTCTTTAAAGGTCTGTTCCGGTTCGCTTTTTAACTCCATCTCTTTTTCTTTTTTATCGAGATATTTGGTTTCTACGAGCTTGTAGGTAATCTCCGATCGTTCATAGGTTTTACCGCCTTCTTTCCATGTTTTCGGAAATTCTTTCTCTGCCAGTTCTCGACTATCGGATTCATTTTTTACGGTTAAGGTGATCTCTTTCGTAAGATCCGATCCCGCTGCGAAAACTTGCAGCGGAAATGCCATCAATAAAAAAGAAAAAGCAATCGCTACAATTTTTTTCTTTTTCATCTGTTCCATATTCTCCTTCCTTTGTTTCATTGTGGTCGCGTACCGAAATTCGGTACGCGCCATAATACTTCTATCTATTCCTCACATTTTTTCTTTTTTCTAATATTACATATTACTATCGATAAGATAATTGCTCCTGTTCCGATCAGCGCGATCGCAAAAGGCATGACATCTGAAAAATCTCCGGTTTTCAGAGCAGACAAAAGTCCTCCCCCTTTATTTGACGGCAAAGTCGGCTTCAGGCTACCTACTTTAAAGGTTATGGTCTGATCCTCATCGTTAATATCTTCATGGGATGCGATTAGTTGTCCCTCGTGATACAGATATTCATAAACTACGATAGAGCGGTTATTCAGTTCCGAAGCATTTAACGTAAAGTCCATATTAACTGTTCCGTCCGCTTCTGTAATCTGTACGGTTTTCTCAACTGTAATAGGCTTTTCATCAATCAGAAGCGGTTCTCCTGTTTTCTGATCCATCAGTATGCCTTTTAAGACATATTCCTGATCTTCGATCAATCCAAAATGATCTACGTTATCACGGATTGTAACGTCTTTTTTCGCGATTGCCTCGTGTGTACCGCTGACTAGATCGATTGCAGTCGTGTTAAGCCTTAATTTATCTTTTACATAGATCTGTTGTTTTTTATCATTCGGATCTTCGTGTTTGCTGATTTCCACGCCATCCTGATATAAATATTCGTAAACCGAGATTGTACGTCCTGCAAACGCGGAAGCATCAAATTGAATCTCCATCGGTACGTCCATTTTTGAATCATCTGCCGTGAAAGTCTTTTCAGTTGTCAGGAAATCTGAAGGCTGATCTTTTACCTGCAGTGGTTCTCCCGTTTCAGCATCCGCAAGGACAAGTTTCAGTGTATATTCTCGATTCGGTATTAAATTAACGATCGATACGGTGTCTACGATTGTCAGATCAACGGCAAAAGCATCCTGCGTGCCAGTGCTGACATTAATTGCATTTGTTTCTGTAATTTCGGTGCGATCGTTTCCAACCGGAATCGTATGGCTGACTTCTCCATCAACTCTTCCGTCTTCTGTGATCGTAAATTCGTAGATCATTTTGTCATCCCATGCATATCCCGGAATGCTCTCTACCTCTGCTACTGCATAATTTCCCGGTTCTAAGTATAAAAGTCTGATCTTTCCATTTTTATCTGTGGTATAGATCTCTTTATGCTGCATTCCCGGATCAATCGGATCTTCTTTGTCTTTGTTCCAGATGACAAATTTGACGCCTTCTAGCGGCTTGTCCGTTCCGGTTTCTTTTTTGTCGATGATAATTTCCGTCGGCTGATTCTTAATTGTAAGGTTCTCTTTTACAAGTTCTGTTTTTTGATCTGCATATTTCAGTTCCACATCCCATGTCTGATCCGGGCGAATAAATCCGATCGGCTGTTTCGTTTCTTTCACCACATATTTTCCGAGGTACAGTTCCTTCGATTTGGCAATTCCGGTTGTATCTGTGACGATCGTATCAACCACTGTTCCTTTTTCAGCTCTTACTGTTCCATCTGGAGTTGTGATGTCTTCTTTCGCTGTGATTGTAAATTCAGCGCCGGATAACAGATTTCCTGTTTCTTTATCTTTTTTCAAAATTTCGATCTGTCCTTTTGCAGGCTGATTCGGTACGGTAACATCTCCATATACAATCTCTGTTTCCTGATCGGCATAAGTCAAGATCACTTCAAACTCTTTCGGATTTAACAGATAACCTTCCGGTGCTTTCGTTTCTTTCACTATATATTTTCCGAGATACAGCTTATCCGTTTCCGCTTTTCCCTTTTCATCTGTTGTAAGCGTTGCAACAACCGTTCCTTTTTTGACTCTTACTGTTCCATCCGGTGTTGTGATATCTTCCGCTGCTGTCACGGTAAATTCTGCACCGGAAGGAATCGGTTTATTTGTTTCTTTATCGGTCTTCGTAATTCGGATTTTTCCTTTCGCAATCTCATCCGGTACTGTTACGTCTCCGTATACGATCTCTGTTTCCTGATCGGCATAAATCAGTTCTACCGGATATTTCTGCGTATTTAACAGATATCCTTGCGGTGCTTTTGTTTCCTGAACTTCGTATTTTCCAAGATACAATTCTTTCGTTTCGGCTGTTCCCTTATCACTTGTTTTGATCGTATCAACCACTGTGCCGGCTTTCACTTTTACTGTTCCATCCGGTGTCACAATATCTTCTTTTGCCCGGATTTCAAATTCTGCACCGGATAAACCGCTTCCGGTTTCCGCATCTGTCTTCTTCACTCGAATTTTCCCTTTTGTAAGTTCATCTGGTACAGTTGCGTTTCCGTATACGATTTCTGTTTCCTGATCCTCATATTCTAAGGTCACTGCAAATTCTTTCGGATTTAAAAGATATCCGTTTGGAGCTTTTGTCTCTTTTACTACATATTTTCCGAGATATAATGCTTCTGTTTCTGCTTTCCCTTTCTCGTCAGTTGTAAGGGTTGCAACCACTGTTCCTTTTTCTGTACGGATCGTTCCATCCGGTGTTGTGATATCCTCCGCTGCTGTTACGGTAAATTCTGCTCCTGAAGGAATCGGTTTGTCTGTCTCTTTATCTGTTTTTGTTACTCGGATTTTTCCTTTTGCCGGAGCATCAGGATAAGTAATTGATAACGGATTTTCCCAGTCAAATTCCTGATCTACAACAAACGGAATATCTTCTATCCCTAATAAATATCCTTCCGGCGCTTTTGTTTCGTGCAAGTAATACGATCCATGTTCTAGTTTTTCCGGTAAAGTGAATGATCCAGTTGCATCTGTTTCAAAGGTGTCAATTTCCATCAGTGTCGGATAATGCACTTCCATCGTGATCGGATTCTTGTCTTCATCAAGAATTTGGAACTGTGCGCCCGCGATCGGGATTACTTTTCCAGTCTCTTTATCCACCTTTTGAACGGAGAGCGGCGCATCCACAGTGTCATTTCGTAAAATGTATGTGTATGTCTTACCTTCTTCATCTACAGTTATCTCAAATGGAGCAATGATGTCATATTCAGGATATGGACTTTCTTCTGTCACTATATAAGTGTCAAACGGTACATTTCCACGTTCGGAATTTCCAAGCTGCTTCGTAGTTGCGACACCTTGCTCGTCTGTGATAACTGTGTAAACATCTCCATTCGTTTTCGATGTTAAATGAAATTTGATATCTTTTAACGGTTTCTTAATGTCTGCGCCGGAGTCGCCCGGTTCATCGTTGCTTTCACCATATTTCACAAGCTGGATATCACCGCGGATGACTTCCTCTTCGATCGTCGGCATGTTGTAGGTTTCTACGCCTTCTGTTGTTCCCTTCGATGTAATCTGACGGACAAACACTTTCTCATTCAATAAATAACCTTCCGGTGCTTTTGTCTCCTGAATTGTGATTGTTCCAAGTGGTAACGTATTATATCCTTGAGAAGTTTTAAAGAACTCATCTCCTGATACTTTTAAACTATCTACCATGGCTGTTTTTCCATCTTTATTTGTTTTTAAAACCCATGTACGGACTGGTTTTTTTCCAGATTCTGCCGGATCTTTGTCGGAATGTATCGCATAATATTTGATTGTAAATTCCGCGCCTTCAAGAGAAGCACTTCCCTGGGGCATGTTTTGTGTCGTATCCTTATCCACTTTTCCAAGTAAAATAGAAACCGGATCACTCTGTGGATAATCCTTCACATCCACTCTTGTTGTCTGACTGGAATTAATCGTTACCGGATATGTTGTTTTATCCAACGCATATCCTTTCGGCGGAGTGATCTCTTTTAAGTCATAATTTCCTGCGCTTAAATTATTAAACCGGGCATATCCATTCGTATCTGTTGTCTGCCGCGCGATTTCTATTCCGTTTTGATATAAACCATAAACAGCTCCCGCTAATGAATAGCAGCTATTCCCGTTTGTAATCTCTGGATGCGCCGACGCTTTATAAACATCCAGACTGCCTTTTTGCTCGTCGAAAGGTAACGTTAAAACCATACCGACTCTTTGATAACCAAGTACGCTCCCCGGTTTACATGCATTTGGCGGAGTCAGAACAAAACTCCAAGTTGCAAGATTCCCACTAACTGCCGTACACGTTGCTTCCCAAGTACATGTTGTCCATCCGTTTTCTCCCGGATTAGCAGCTCCATGATTTAAACAATACGCTGTCATTGTTGTCGCGCCTGCTAAATCCCCATCATTGATATAAACTTGGAATTTTCCGTTTGTCCCCGGTGTGCCTAAAAAGTGGACGGTTGCATTAATCCCGGTTAAAACTTGTCCAACATAAGGATTCTGAACACTCCGAAGTGATACGCCTTTCGGCGTGCTTTCTGTAAATCCTGCCGGATATAATGTCGTTCCCACATGATCTTCTAAGCAGTTCGGATCTTCGCAAAGCAATGATTTTCTTACTGTAATGCCTTTGCTGTTTGTTACATATGCATCAGCTTCTTGAGATTCTGTTATATCCGGCTGTTCTGCATCATTGAAAGTACTTTGAGTTTCTGTTTCCTCTTGTAAACTATATTCTTCGTTTAAGTTTTCTTCTCCTGCACTTCCGTTCGTTGGTTCTTCCGGCAGTGCCGCAGCTTCTTCAGAAGCGCTGATACTCACTGTGTTTTGTGTATCTGACTGCGCTTCTGCTTCTGTCTCTGCATATACTGTTACATTTGATAACAACAATAAACAGGATAAGATCATCGCAATCAGACGTTTTCCTTTTTCTCTCATTTTTTACTCCTTTCATCGTTTGTTTTTGGATGTACCGAATTTCGGTACGATTTTTATCAACAAAAAAACTACCAATCTTTCGATTCGTAGTTTCTTGTTTTCCGTATTTATTTTTTATTTTATTGAACTGCTCCACAGCTGCATTGATGTCCGGTTACAACCGATTCGTAATGCCCCTGTTCTGGATGAGGAACTGTGTAAGTATTTGTTCCTGTTTGCTTCTGAATCCATTCAGAATGCCAGCCTGTATCACCATTCATATTATTCAATAAATATTCATTAGGATCACCTACTATTTCTAGTCCACTTTGATTACCAACCGCAATCTCTACCATTTCATACACCGGCTCACTGACCGTTTCTGTCCAAGCTGCCTGATCGACTACCCACTGTTCTGTATAAATCGGAATATTGTAATTGTGAGTATGTACCGGAGCTGCATTTTGCTTTCCGCCGCTTCCTGAATTACCTGTATTCGATCCGCCCGTTGTCTGGGGAACGTCATTCTTTTGTGCAGGAGCGGAAGTATCCGGCTGAGATGCTTTCTGTTTCTCTTCCGTTTTCACCTCTGTTGTTTCCTTCGCAGCGTCTTTTGTCTCCGACTCTTTCTTAGAATCATCTTTTGATGTCTTTTCTTCCTTCAGATTTGTTTTCTTCGTCTGCTTCTCATCGACTTTCTTTTCTTGATCCGCTTTTGCAATGACCGCTTTCTGATTCTCCTTTTGCATCCCTGCAAGACCGATCCCCAACGCGCCAAGCGCAAGCAGGATCACCGCTATGCAAGCAGCTACTTTCTTTTTATGGGTCTTCATCCATAGCGTTAATTGTTCCATGTTTTTCTTCATTGTTTCTCACCCCATTCTTTCTGTACCGAATTTCGGTACACGAACCTGTTCCGAAAAACACCACACATTTATCATACCTTTTTTACGAGTATTTGTATACTTATATTTTGAGTATAAATGTTAGTTTGAATTTATTTTCAATTTCAGGATAGTATTTGTGATTGTAGAGAAAATTAGAAATGCAAGAACAAGTAACGTTATAATCCCTATAATCCCTGTACAAACCCCAATACATATTTTTATAATTATTAGCCAAAACAGTGAACTATCATCAGATACTAAATATATTTTAGATAAGCTAATTCCAGTTATTATCATCCATAATATCACTAGTCCGCTTCCAATCATATATAGAAGAATCTTCCCTATCCCACAAAGTAAAATAGTTCCCTTTTTCATTTTTTCCCTTCTCTTTCTCCGTACCGAATTTCGGTACATAAATCTGTTCCGAAAAACACTACATTTTTATCATACCTGTTTTACATGTATTTGTATACTCATATTTTGGATATGTACTTTTAATTGTAAAGAAACTTTTTTTATATCGGAATTTTGTAACCGCACACCGTAGCGCCGCAACAAGTGCCTTAACTACCAATCTACTACAATGTTGATATCGCTGTCTCATTGTATCAGCGGAGCGTTTCCAAGAAACGAATTCTATATTTATTTTTATGTGCCGAAATTCGGTACGTTTCTTTTATCGTTCTAAAATCTCCTTACGGATTCTATTTGCAGAACCAATCGGATTATGATAAACTTCAGATCCTCCAAAAACATCCTGCTCGTCCACATTGATTTTATTTTTCTTAAGCCATGTTGAGAGTTCATAATCTACTTTTTCTACCAGCTCTGCATATCTACATCTTTGATCAATCAATTTTTCAATTTTTTTCGGTATGTCCATTGTTTTACTCCTGCGTACCGAAATTCGGTACGTCCTACCATATAGGTTCTTCTATTTTGTTCGCATACTCTGATAAATTTCCGAGTGGAAGATTTTCACCATTTCTTGTTTCAAGATAAAATCCCACACTTTTCATTACCTGTTCTTCTTCAACACAATATGTTTCATACTCTCCGAACCGAATAATCATGCATTTTCCGGTTTGCATATCAACAATCTGATCGTCTTCCCACAGCATTTTCTTTCCCATATCCATTTGCCCTGTATAACGTTTAATACTGCCCTCCTCGATATGTTCCCAATCATCTGCAAGCACAGTGCCGTCATCAAGAATCTTCATCTCGATCCACTTCTTTAATAGTCGGTTGTACCCTTTTAAACACAACATATTTTTATCCTCTTTTACTTTCCCATTGCTTCTTTATATTCTTCTTTCCAACTTTCTTCTCTCTCACGAAGCTTCTCCTGTGTATAGAAGTCATCAATTTTCAATGTCTGCTTATCAATATACACATGAGTATCCTCTCCATATATCGTGTAAATATAAACTATCCAATGTTCCCCTTCTACTCGATTTCCAAACAAGTCGTATTTCAATTCTTCTCTTAAAGTTATTGTGATTATTCCTAACTCTATTACCCATACATCTTCAATTCCCTTTTGAAATTTCTCCATTCCTTTATCCGTTCCGACAACCATCTTGAAGATTTCTGATGCAATTTTTTTCGTTATTCTTATTTTCATTTCCATATCACCTCTTTTATGTACCGAAATCCGGCACGAAATTTTTATACTAATTCAGTTGTTTTCTTTTTTTGTGTATGATATATTGTCCACGAGGCAGGATGTTTTTAGTTATGTCCAATGATATAATTTACATCTTGTGTGGATACCACCCTCGGGTTTCCAAGACTTTTTTGGAGGGTGGTTTTTTTATTGGCATTTCTTTTCACCGTATGCCTTACGAATATAAATTCCTTCCTGCATTGGAATAATTTCTACTCGATCATTTTTCCCTAATCCATTGTTATCTCTTAAATCTTTTGGAATACAGATTGCTCCATTAGACATATCTTTAAATATCCCTGCTCTTCTTGAGTTTAAAAACGTATTATCATTCATCCTTTTAC
>ENA-OPSV01000995-OPSV01000995.1-human-gut-metagenome-genome-assembly--contig:-NODE-995-length-20950-cov-3.685140_pt1 | contig 20950 bp, 18 predicted proteins | sample MGYA00241460_ERZ501912 | MGnify/ENA primary metagenome ERZ501912 (study PRJEB25962, sample SAMEA2042402) | human gut metagenome | biome: human gut; feature: human-associated habitat; material: faeces...
GAGTCAGAAAGAAGATAAGAAAAAACGCTTTCAAAAATGCGGAGTGTCACCCTGTATTCTTATAAATATTTTTTCTTATCTTCTTTCTGACTCATACATGAAACACTATTACAAAATCTAGTAGTGATAAACTTTCCTTCTACTCCGTAAAAAATAAATCGTAATAATTAAAGTCAACATCTCCGCCACAACAACTCCCATCCAGATTCCATTCAATCCAAGCACAAGTGGCAGCAGCATAATACACCCAATCTGGAACAACAAAGTTCGAAGGAATGCAATCATTCCAGAAACAACCCCATTATTCAAAGCTGTAAAGAACGAAGAAGCCCAGATATTAAATCCATTGATCAAAAACACAAATGCATACAACCGGAATCCATGTAACGTCATAGCAAACAGATCCGCATCATATCCAACAAAGATATTGATCAGCGGATGGGCAAAAAACTCAGAGATCAAAGTCAGACAAACCCCAGTTACAGCAATTAAAGACAAACTCTTCTTCAACATATTCTTCAATTCCGAATGATTTCCAGCCCCATAATTATAACTGGTGATCGGAGCGCTTCCCATAGAATAGCCAAGATAGATCGCAGCAAAGATAAAGTTCGCATACATGATCACACCATAAGCAGCAACACCATCTGCACCAGCAAGGCGCATTAACTGTGTATTATAAAGCATATTTACAATGGAAGAAGAAGCATTTGTCATAAATTCCGAAGAACCATTTAAACAGGTTTTTAATAAAATATCTTTTCTCCAGACAGGTTTCACAAGACGAAGACGGCTGCTGTTATTCTTTCGTGCAAAATAGATCAACGGTACAAGCCCGCCAACATACTCACCCATGGCAGTTGCAACCGCAGCCCCGGCAACACCATAATGCATGACACCGATAAAGAGATAGTCAAACACAATATTGATCACGCCAGAGATCAAAGACATACGAAGACTGTAAGAAGGTTTCTCAGATGTAATAAAGAAGTTATAAAAGATCGTCTGCATCATAAACATTGGCTGTGATACAAACATAATACGTCCATAAGTAGACGCATATTCAAGCAACTGTCCACGCGCACCAAGTGCCATACAGATCTGCCTTATAAAAATAAATCCAAAGATAGACAGGATCGTAGCTCCGATCAAAGCAGTAAAGATCAGCATAGAAAAATATTCATTTGCTTTTCCTTTTTTGCCCTCACCAAGCGTTTTTGCAACGATCGCACTTCCACCAGAACCGATCATAAATCCGATCGCTCCAACACCCATCGCAACAGGAAGGATCAGATTGACCGCAGCAAATGCTGTTTTTCCTGCAAAATTGGAAATAAACAATCCATCAATAATACTGTACATCGAAGTACAGATCATCATAATGATTGATGGAAATACAAAACGGATCAGACGTTTGTAAGTGAAATGATCCGATAATTGAATCTTCATGATAAACTAAAACTCCTTTTCCTCTAAGACATATTGTTTCATATTTTTCTTTAAAATCTGAACATATTTTCTCGTAAGAGAAAGCAGCTGTTCACACTCCGAAGGCTCCATAGATTCAAATGTAGCATTTTCCATATCAAAGACAGGACCGATATGTTTTTCAGAAAATTTTCGTCCAAACTCTGTAAAAAATAAGTGGATATCCCTTCCGACGCCGGCTTTACGGATCAAAACTCCTTTATCTTCTAATGATTTTACGGAAGAATTCACCGTTTGTTTTGAGATGGAGTAAAGTTTGCAGATATCTTTCTGAGAGCAACCATCTCCAAGTTCTAACAGACAATATAAAATGAGAAATGCGGAATCCGTAAGATGCATGGAAATAGCGATCTCATGATAGACATCATCGATCATCTTATAGAGAGAATCAAATTCCTTTAAGGCACGATTTTGTTTCGATTCCATAGTGACTTCCTTTCTTATAACAATTATATCAAGTCCGAAATCAGACTACAAGATTATGATAATTATAGTCCGATTTCGGACTTGTGTCAATTATTATTTCATAGGAAATCACTTTACGAGGTCATTCGAATCAGTTAAAATAAAGAGTCAGAGAATAAAGTACAACCAAAGAAGGAAGTTACCTATGAAATTTGCCTATGATATCCCAGATTCATTCTGGAGTTTATTTCGTTCGATGAACAGAGAACTTTATATGGAAGCCTTGCTGAAGATCAACGAAGAATATGAATATAACAATTATTATTTAAGTAAAGAAGTATGCCTTCAGGTATTAGAAGACTGGAATGAAAGTCAGCGGATCTGGTTATCTCCTGAAGAATTTGAATCAGAAAATGATGCAAGCCAGACACCGCCAAACAGGATCTTAAACTGGCTGATCAAGACAGGCTGGTTAAAGAGGATCGAAGATTTCTCAACATTAACCACCAATATCATCATTCCTGATTACGCAGCCGTATTTTTAACAGCATTTGAAGAATTAGTCAACCCATCAACGGATGACACAGAGATCTATATCCAGAATGTATACGCAACATTGTTTTCATTCTGGCATGATAAGAAGATGAACTTAGCCATGTTAAAAACAGCGCTTGTTAATACAAAGAAATTAAATAAAGCCTTGCAGGATATGTTACACAACATGGACCATTTCTTTAGCCGACTGCTAAAACAGAAATCATATGAAGAAGTGTTGGCAGAACATTTGGAAGGTTACGTTGAGGAAATCGTTGAGAAGAAATATCATATCTTGAAGACAAATGATAATTTCTATTTATATAAAAATGATATCAAACGATGTTTAAGAGAAATGAGAGAAGATATTCCATGGATGGAACAGGTACAGAAGAAAGCAGATAAAGAAAAAGGCGAAGATGTGCTAAGCATCATCAATGCGATTGAACGTGGATTTGATGATATTGAACATCGAATTTCCAACATGGATAAAGAACATTCTAAATATATCAGGGCAACAGTAACGCGTATGAATTATATGCTGAATGGAGAATCCGATACAAGGGGTCTGATGATTCAGCTGTTAAAGACAATCGGGGATTCTAAGGACAGCGAGGAAAAGATCGAGAAAGTCGGACAGAGTATGAATCTGTCTCATTTTGAAGTGCTTTCAGAGAAGTCTTTATATAAGAAGAGAAAACGAAGAGATTTTGCAAGTCAGGTAGAAGAAGAAAAGCAGCAGGAAGAATTATCAAGAGAAGATGTCTTAAGATTAAATAAGATTCATACAAGATACCAACAGGCTGAGATTGAAGATTTCATTGAAGCTTACATGCAGGATGACCATATGGAAGTTAAGGATATTGATATCAGGGATGAAGAGTCCTTTGAGAAATTAATCCTTGCCTACGATTACAGCACGAGAAGAAACAGTAAATATAAAGTGATCGAGAGAGACGATAAATTGATCGATAATGGAAGTTACCGCTATCCGGCATTAACTTTTGTAAGGAGGAAACCGAAATCATGATACCATATTATGAAGAATTGAATGACGAAGAAAAAAATGCGGTCACGAAAGTGATCCGTACGTTGTTAAAACAGACATTTGTATTAGAAAGAAAATATGATAAAAAGAGCGGAAGACTTGTATACAATAAAGAATTTAGAACCATTGACCTGCATCAGGAATTTTTAAGAGAATATTTTAAGATTTCAGGAATCGAATTAAGAGAAAATCTGCATCTGGGAGTCTTTTATATCGAAGGAGAAACTTTGATCGGAGAGAAGATTTCCAGATTATCAACCATTTATCTTCTGATCTTAAAATTATTATACGATGAACATATGGCAGAGGCGTCATCGAATACAAGTGTGTATACATCATTAGGAGAAATCCATGAAAAGATCAACGATTTTCATCTGATGAAAACCTTGCCATCCATCACTGAGATGCGTCGTTCCATCGCATTATTAAAGAGATATCAGATCATCGAACCACTCGATGTATTAGAAGAATTAAATGAAGAGACAAGAATGATGATCTATCCATGCGTGAATGTCGTGTTACTAGGAGATGACATCCGCAGATTGATCGAAAGTTTCAGCAAGGAGGAAGTAGACAGTGAGTTTGACGAAGACGAAGCAGCCATTTCTGGCATTATCGAAGATATGCCTGAATAATTGGCATTATATAGATCAGAAAATATTAAGTTTCAACGATGGAATCAATTTTTTTACCGGACATTCTGGAAGTGGAAAGTCAACAGTGATCGATGCGATGCAGATCGTTTTATATGCGAATACAGATGGTCGTGGATTCTTTAATAAGGCGGCAGCAGACGATTCCGATCGAAATCTGATCGAATACCTGCGAGGAATGGTTGCGGTCGGAGAGAAAGATGAAGTTACTTATTTGAGAAATAAAAACTTCTCCACAACGATCGTTCTGGAATTTACACAGACAGAATCTGACGAAAAAGAATGTCTGGGAGTTGTATTTGACGTAGATACAGCAAGAAATGATACATCCAGATTATTTTTCTGGCACAAAGGCGGCATTTTAGAGAATGCTTACCGGAAGAGCATGCGATGACAATTTCGGAACTCCGCAAATATATGCAGAAAAACTTCAAAAAAGAAGATTTCTATTTTGGAACAAGCAACGAGAGATTTAGAAAACAGATGTATGACATCTATCTTGGCGGTCTTGATATGGAGAAATTCCCAAGACTGTTTAAACGCGCGATCCCTTTTAAAATGAATATCAAGCTCGAAGATTTTGTGAAAGAATACATCTGTATGGAGCAGGACATTCATATTGAAGATATGCAGGAAAGCGTGATGCAGTATGGAAGAATGCGTCAGAGAATCGAAGATACATTAAAGGAAGCAAAGAGCTTAGAAGAGATCAAAGAAAGTTTCGTTAAATTCAAGACCAAAAAAGAGGAACAGGATTATTGCCAGTACCGCATGAACAAACTGGATGTTCTGAAACTAAAATCAGATATTCATCTGTTACAACAAAAGATTGAAGATGGAGAAAAAGATTTAAAGACACAGGAAGAAAATGAAACAGTTCTTGAGAAGAAACTAGAGAAACTTTCCAAAGAATACGATGCATTAGTAGCACAGATCGCAGGAAGTGGATACGATCAGATCGCAACAAGGAAAAAGGATGTTCAGGAGTTGTTAGGACAGTTAAATCATTCTGTACAGCGTTGGGAACAGACATCAAAAGACTTAAAAAAATGGTGTGATCTCGATATTACGCCAAATCAGTCAATCTGGGATATCGAGAAATTTGAACAGGGAGATATCACAGAAGATGATCTAAACCGATTAAAACATACATTGGATATCTTAAGAAAAGAAACTGAGGAAGAACGACAAGATAATGCGTCTGCACTAAGAGCCTTAAAGAAACAGGAGAAATCCATTTCTGATGAGTTGAAAGAACTGAAAAAGGGTAACAAAGCATATCCAAAAGAAGTTCTGGATGCAAGATATGAATTACAGACGAAATTAAGCGAAAAATGTGGTGATTTTGTAAAAGTAAATGTGCTTGCCGATCTGTTAGACATGAAAGATGAGAGATGGCATAAAGCGGTCGAAGGATATTTAGGATCGAATAAATTAACACTCATCGTGGAACCAAAATACGTTAAGGATGCCATGGAAATCTACCGTGATATGGATCAGAAGAAATACTGGAGAATTTCGATCGCAGACACACAAAAGATTGATAAGCAGGACATGAAGGTTGAGGAAAATGCGTTATCAGAAGAAGTTCTTGCAGAACAGTCTTATGTGAAAAAGTTGATAGAATCCTTGATCGGGCGTGTGATCAAATGTGAGACGATCGATGAATTAAGAAATTGCCGTACTGGTATCACACCAGATGGAATGCTTTATAAAAATTTCCAGTTAAAACGATTAGATCCAAAACAGTACACAAGAAATTCCTACATTGGAGACAACAGTTTACGCCACAGGATCAAAGAATTAGAGAAAGAAAAGGACAAGATCTTTGATAAAAAAGATCCATTAGAAAAAGAAGTTTTAAGTGCTGTCGTTATTTTGGACTATGAATATCTTCCACAGTCAGCCGAAGAATATCTAAAACAGCAGGAAACACTGGAACGTGCGAAAGAACGTCAGGAAGAATACGAAGATTTAGAAAATCAGCTGACAAAATTAAGAGAAGGTGCCTTAAAAGGTCTGGAAGAGGAAAGAGACCAGAACAGGTTAAAACAGGAAGATTGCAAACAAGAGATCAATGCAATGAAAGAAGCAATCTGGGCAACACAGAATGCATTAAAAGAATGCAGACAGCAGATCATTGACCAGAATGAAGCATTGATCCGTGCACAGAATGAATTACCGGCAAATGGAGAGTACGAGCAGCAGTTTGCACAGGAGATTGAGAAGACAGACACAGAAGACTATGAACGTCTCAAAAAACGTGCAGCAAGGAAATACTATGATGCCGGAACGAAGAAGGAAGAAGAATATAGAAAGCTTGTGGAAGTCAGAACTGCATATTTAAGGGAATATCCGAACCGCACATTCTCAGCAGTAGATGAGAATAATGATGTGTATGACAAGCTTTATAAGGAATTATCATCTGACCACATGGAAATGTATCGTGAAAAAGCTGCAAAACAGGCAAAAACAGCAATGGAACATTTCAAAGATGACTTTGTATACAAGATTCGAAGCGCGATCAGGGAAGCTTATCAGCGCAGGGACGAATTAAACCGCATGATCAGTGGACTCGACTTTGGGAAAGATAAATACCAGTTTAAGATCACAAGAAATACAGGAGCCGATGGAAAATATTATCCAATGTTTATGGATGATTCTCTGAATATCGATCCATCTGTCTTAAATACAACGATGGATGACCAGATGAATCTCTTCTCTATGGAACATGAGAATAAATACGGGGAACTGATGAATGAATTGATCGAGATCTTTATCCCGCCAGAAGGTGCAACCGGTGAAGAACTTGAGAATGCGAAACGTGATATGCAGAAATATTCTGATTATCGTACGTATCTGTCCTTTGATATGGAACAGATCGTGGATGGTGACGAAAAACTGACGATCGGATTAAGTAAGATGATCAAGAAAAACTCTGGTGGAGAAGGACAGAACCCATTATATGTTGCATTACTCGCAAGTTTTGCACAGGCCTATGGAATTCATCTTTCACCAAAAGTACGAAGAAATCCAAGCATCCGTCTGGTTGTCTTAGATGAAGCATTCTCTAAGATGGATGCAGAGAAAGTTGCAAGTTGTATTGACCTGATCAGGAATCTAGGATTCCAGGCAATCATCAGTGCGACAAATGATAAGATTCAAAATTACCTAGAAAATGTAGATAAGACTTTTGTATACGCCAATCCAAACAAGAAAAATATTTCCATTCAGGAATTTGAGAAATGTGAATTTGATAATTTAGTCACAGAAGAATAGATAAAAATACAGATACGAGGAGAAATGTATTTATGAATCAAAGTTTAAATGGAATCTGCTTCACAGTTGCAGGAGGATGCTGCTGGGGCATGTCCGGTGTGATGGGGAAATATTTATTTGACGCAAAAGATCTGACGGCTACGTGGCTTGTGACAGTCAGATTATTAGGGGCAGGAATCTGCTTGCTGTTGCTTATGTATCAGAGAAAAGGAAATTCAATTTTTCGTGTATGGAAAAGAAAAGATTCAGCGGTCAATCAGCTGATCTTCGGGATGATTGGAATGGCTATGTGTCAGATGACGTACTTCCTTGCCATTCAAGAGTCAAATCCGGGAACTGCGACAGTTATTCAGTATTCTGCACCCATCTTAATTATGGTGTTCTTTGTATTAGTGGAAAAAAGATTTCCAAAGAAAGAAGAAGTGCTTGTTCTGGCAGCTGTGATCGTAGGAATCTTTTTGCTTGCAACACATGGAAGTATAAAAAACTTAGTGATCACCAATGCAGCATTATTCTGGGGATTGTTATCCGCTTTTGCTTTTGCAGTTTATAACGTGCAGCCAAAGAAATTATTAGACGAATTTGGTACTTTAGAGACAACAGGATGGGGAATGTTTGTCGGTGGAGTTTTGGTGACTCCATTTACAAAAGTATGGAGTGTCCCAGGACATTGGGATATCATGACGGTTGCAATGACAATTGGAGTTGTATTCTTAGGAACGATTGTGGCGTTTTCCTGTTATCTCCATGGGATTTCCATGTTAGGACCAGTTCAGGGAAGTATGCTTGGATGCGTGGAACCGCTGGTTGCAACGATTCTTTCCGCAACCGTGCTTGGACAGGCTTTTGGAATGATCGATGTTGTTGGAATCTTATGTATTGTTGGAGCAGTGACGGCATTGACGGGCGTGGATGCGTAATCAGACATTATGGATTTGCCTTTGAAGGTAAGAAGGTTTTGATCGGAGAATAGTAGATAAATCGCTGAGTTCATATGAATTATATGGATTCAGCGATTTTTTTTATTATTGAAAAAACCTATAAATATATTGTGTTAAGTACAAAACAATGTTAAAATAAAAGTAACCTAAAAATAGAACATAAAAGAAAGGAGGAATACGAAAATGGAAGAATTAACCAGACTAGAAGAACGAATCATGCAATGTATTTGGGATTATCAAGGAGAAGTTCCTTTTCTTGATCTGATAGAAACGGTTAAAGAAAAGCTCAATAAAGATTATAAAAGAACAAGTATCCGCGGATATTTGTTTCGTTTAGAAGAGAAGGAATATATCAAAGTTACCAAGAAAGGAAGAAAAGCATATGTGCAGCCATTGATCAATGAAGAGTCATATGGGAAATATCAAGCTGAGGAAGTTTTAGATCGTTGGTTTGACGGATCTGCAAAACGATTAGTAAGTGCATTAGGAGAGAAACTGACAAAAGAAGACGGGGAAGAGTTAAGAGGGATCTTAGATGACTTTGATTTTGATGATAATCATAATAAAAATATTTAGCGGAATATTCTTATGTACACTGCTTGGAACGATCTTATATCTTTTTTGGAAGGCTGTAGGACGTTTGATAGAACACAAGGGATATGTTGATATCAATTATCTGATATGGAAGATGGTATTATTGATGTTTGCCATACCAATCACGTTGATCTATGCAAATGGATTTGAGAAGAGTACTTATGTATTTGAAGTTACAGGTCCGATCAAGTGGGTCATTGGAATTTTGATGATCATCTGGCTGGTTGGAACGATCATTTTTACGATCAGATTTTTAAAGAAATACAGAGCAATAAGGAAGGATATTTTAAATGCAGATCCATGTGGCGAAGAAATTCAAAGTATGGTAAAAAGCATATCAAAAAAGTTAGGGGTTCATAAAGAAATTCAAGTAGTGATCTTAGAAAAAGCAGGCGGACCAATGTTATATGGAATTTTGAAACCAAGAATCATTCTGCCAAGAATTTATGAACCACAACAGTTAAATATGATATTTACACATGAATTGATTCATTATAAACATCATGATCTTATTTGGAAACACTTGGCGAACATTATCTGTTGTATATACTGGTTTCAACCTGCGTTAAAGGATGTTTTTTATCAATTAGATCAATGGGGAGAAACATACTGTGACAGGACAGTATGTGAATATCTGCCAGATGTAAAGGGATATTTTTCTACGATCATAGATATTTCTATGGAAGAGATCAGATATGGAAGATATACAACAGCGGGGTTATATGAGAGTAAGGAAGTATTAAAGCTACGAATGGAACGGATGAAATCTTATCGACAACAAAGAAGGCTGCGAAGAGGAATTTCTGTGAGTGTCTTATTTGGAATGATCATACTCAGTGCAGCTACGGTATTTGCTTCAGGGATAGGATTTGTAAAGGCATACGATAAGATTGCAGATGAAACAAGAGAGGAAATCAATGTTGGAACAGAAGGTGATATAAAAGATCAGAAAGCAAAGTATAGAATGTATGATAAAACCAGGATCAAAAAGTGCATGATAAAAAATGAAAGATTAAAAGAGAATGATGGAAAACCATTTACATGGAAGATCAAGCCGAAAGAGAGAATAGAGACAAAAGAAGGACACTTAAAAAAGGGAACTTGTGTTCAAGTGGCTGCCTGTATGGGGTTTGAAGAAGAACACCCTGAAACACATATAGCAATTGGAATTATTGATGAGGATGGAGAGGAAACTTATATAGAGAATGGGGTAAATCTGGTAAGCCACTTAAAGGTAAAAAAAGATGGACGGTATCGGGTATTTTTAGAAAATCTAGGGGCGAAAAAAGCGATAGCGGGTGGACATTATATGGTGATAATGGAAGAAGAGTAGAGGGGAGAATGTGATATATAAAATATTCAGGAGTAAAGTATTTGTATAAAGAGGGGTTAAAAAAGACAAAAGTTGCAACAACAGCAATTTCTCTAATGATATCAGCAGTACCTGGATGTGGATGGGGGCTTTCAGCAGTTTCCTTGGCATCGTCCTATGGAGGATATTCAGCTTTAGAGAAGGCGGTTCATAAAGCTTAATGAGTATGAATAAAGTAAGATATGTTGTTGGTTAAGAGAAAGGAGCAAAAGGATGAAAAAAAAATTGCGATTAAAAACATTTCGTAAAAATATAATTCAATTGTTAATATTTCTAGGAATTGTTACCTTTTTAAGTAGCTCACAAAAATATATTCCGTATACAAGACAAGAAATTATAGTGCAGGATATAGTTCTATTTTTATTGTATTTGGTTTTGAGTATTGTAATTGATATAATCAATGAGAAAAAACAAGGCTAGTTGATTTAAGAATATGAAAAATCTATGTCATACAATGGGTGGAGCCATCTATCTGGTAACAGATAGTCGTATCACATGGATATTAAAATATTACAGTAAAATCAACGGAACAAGAAGATGATGAAAAGGTTGCTGATTGGTGTAAAAAAAGGATAGGAAAGCCATATAATTATAATTATTTGGATGTAAAGACACGTAAAAAATTTTATTGTTCACAGTTAGTTTGGGCAGGGTATAAGGATTTATACAAAATAGATTTAAATACAGATGCTTTTGGAGATGCAATTCATCCAACAGAATTAGTAGCTACAAGTAAGACCTATAAGATATATGAAAAATAGGAGCAATTTGATATGAAGAAAAAACGAAGCATAATTCTAATAAGTATTCTAATCATTGTATCGGCTGTCATATATTTTTACAAACCACAACACAACAAAAACAATTCCTATCAACTTGGAATCATTATCTCAATAGGGAACAAAGATAAAAGTAATATTTTATATTATAATGACCAACTTCAAAAAACAGGACAAAAGAAGTTGAAGATCGGAAATATTGCGAGTCAGTATGATATTCCAAAGACAGTGAATGATAAAGTGTATATGATCCCAAAAGGAGTTCCATATGTAAATGAGCGGGAAGAAGTAATGGAGCTTGATCATAATACACAAAAAATAAAGTTATATAAAATAGGACGGCCGGGACTTTTTGCTTTTGATGAGAAGGATGGTGATATCTATACAACAAACTGGATAAACGGTGTATCGACTCTGACAAAATATAACGAAGAGACGGGGAAGATACAGCGATATGAAGAATCTGTTGGAATGTTTGGATATTTACATTGTGCAGGGAATTATGTTTATGTAGAAAAACAGGTCGATCAGGAAGAAAGAACGATTAATTATTTAATGAAGATCGATCGGAAAACATTAAAGAAGGTAAAAGAAATAAAGGTAAATCACAGCGAAGATGAATCCGTGTTTTTCTATTCAGATGATAAAAATCTCTATTTTTCTTCAGGAAATACAGATAAAATCTTGTATCAGATGGATTTAAAAAAAGACAAGATCAGCAAGCTCAAATTAAAAGAAATAAATCCACAGCAAATTTTACCGTATAAAAATAAATTGTTTGTTACACACTGTGATCTAACCAGTGGAATGGGAAAAGCAATTTCATTGTTAAACCCACAAACAGGAGAAAGCAAAGTTTATAAATTCAAGCATAATGTAATTCAATGTCAAACAAAAGAGGACTATTTGTATATACTAAGTAATGATAGTATCGATAAATATAAATTTGATGGAGAAAAAATGCATTTAGAAGCAAGCAGTAAAATCGCTATCAAAGGATCTTGGAAGAATGGGTATATCAGCAGCTTTTTTCTGAAATAGTAACACCAGTCTTGACATCCAATCATCGTTTGCATATAATAAAACCAATAGAAATAGTAGGAAATACAAAAATACCAGCGGAAGCGCAGCATAACAAGAATAGAAATGCTAAGCATCCGCTTTTTTATTCTAAATAAAAGGAGAAAGAAATGTTAAATCAGTTTTCAAGAACAGAACTATTACTTGGAAAAGAAGCACTTGATAAATTAGCAGGCAGCAGAGTTGCTGTCTTTGGAATCGGTGGTGTTGGTGGATATGTATGCGAAGCCTTAGTACGAAGCGGTGTCGGTGAATTCGACCTTGTTGACGATGATAAAGTCTGCTTAACAAACCTAAACCGCCAGATCATCGCAACAAGAAAAACAATCGGAAAATACAAAGTAGAAGTGATGAGAGACCGTATCTTAGAGATCAATCCAGATGCGAAAGTCAACGTTCACAAATGCTTCTTCTTACCTGAAAATGCAGAGGAATTTCCATTTGAAGAATATGACTACATCGTTGATGCCGTTGACACAGTAACAGCAAAGATCTCATTAGTTATGGCAGCAAAGGAAAAGAATGTACCGATCATCAGCAGTATGGGAGCTGGAAATAAATTAGATCCAAGCCAGTTTAAAGTGGCAGATATCTATAAGACAAAAGTATGTCCTCTTGCAAAGGTTATGCGAAGAGAGTTAAAGAAGAGAAGAGTTAAGAAATTAAAAGTTGTATATTCAGAAGAAATGCCGATCAAACCAAAAGATGATATGGCAAACAGCTGCAGAACAAACTGTATCTGCCCTCCAGGAGCACAGCACAAATGTACAGAGAAAAGAGCGATTCCAGGCAGTACAGCATTTGTACCATCTGTCGCAGGACTGATCATCGCAGGGGAAGTAGTGAAGGATTTATGCAAGGCGTAAAAAGTGTAACAAAACAAGCATTTATGAAATCCATACCAATCATGTGCAGCTATATATTTGTCAGTATGGCATATGGAATGATGATGGAGAATGCAGGATTTGCGTGGTATTATTCGCTTCTTACAAGCCTTACCGTGTATACAGGAGCTTTTCAGTTTGTCCTGATTACATTTTTAAGCAGTGGGGCATCCATCGTCACGATCGCAGTGACAGCTTTGTTGATGAACAGCAGACAGAGTTTCTACAGCCTTTCATTTTTGGAGACATTCCGTAAGATGGGAAGAAAGAAATTTTATATGATTCATACGATGACAGATGAGACATATGCAGTAAACTGCACGATCGAAGACAAAGATGAAAACAGCAGAAAAGAGATGTTTCTCGTTGCATTCTTCAGCAGATGTTACTGGATGTTTGGAGCAGTGATGGGCGGACTGATCGGGCAGCTGATCCCGTTTGAACTCAATGGAATCGATTTTTGCATGACTGCATTATTTATCATCATTTTTATCGATCAATGGGAGAAAGCGGACAAACATTTTCCAGCGATCACAGGAATTCTGATTGCAGTGATCGCCTTGATGATCTTTGGACAGTGGGCATTTATGTTACCAGCATTGGTAATCGTTTCAGGAGTTTTAATCTTCTGGAATAGTAAGCAGCAGGAAGTTTAGACAGAAAGGGGAAAATAATGAACACAAAAATGGCATTGATCGCGATTTTCGTTTCTGCCGTGATCACATTTGGACTTCGATCCCTCCCTTTTCTTGTATTTCAGGAAGGAAAAGAGCTTCCAGATCAGATCAAACGATTAGGAATGGTGTTGCCATCTTCGATCATGGCAGTACTGATCGTGTATTGCCTGAAAGATGTCGGGGATGACTTTATGGCAGATGGTTTATGGAAACTGATCGCAGCAGCAATCACTGCAGTCAGTTACAAATGGAAACATAATACACTGATCAGCATTTTACTTGGAACAGTGAGTTATATGCTGTTCTTACATTTTTTTGGATAGAACTAATTTGAGATAGAATAAAACATAGGATGAGACAGGAGATATATATGGCAAGAGAAATAGAGACAAAATGTATTCATTTAGAAGAGGAAGAAAATTCAATCAACCACTATGGTGCGATCAGTTACCCAATCTATCAGTCAGCAACATACGCACATCCAGGGGTCGGACAAAGCACAGGTTATGATTACAGCCGCCTGCAGAATCCAACGAGAGAACATCTGGAGAAGACAGTTGCTTCTCTGGAAAATGGAATCGATGCATTGGCATTTTCCTCAGGAATGGCAGCGATCACGTTGATGATGGAATTATTCAAACCGGGCGATCATCTGATCGTGGATGTAGATTTGTATGGTGGCAGCATCCGTCTATTTAATCACGTATCTGAGAAAAACGGAATCGAATTTTCTAGTGTAGACTGCCACAATGAAAATGTCGCAGCATATATCAGAGAAAATACAAAAGCAGTTTATATCGAGACACCAACCAACCCAATGATGAACGTCACAGATATCAAAGCATTAGCTGAGATTACAAAGAAACATAACATCCTTCTGATTGTTGACAATACATTTTTATCTCCATATTTCCAGAATCCATTAGATCTCGGAGCAGATATTGTTGTACACAGCGGAACAAAATACCTTGGAGGTCATAACGATACACTGGCTGGATTCTTAGTTACAAACAGAGAAGATATCAGCGAAAGATTTCGCTTCCTGATCAAGACAACAGGAGCCGGATTAGCACCATTTGACTGTTTCCTGATCCAGAGAGGGATCAAAACTTTAGGAGTCCGCATGGACCGTGCACAGGAAAATGCGATCGAGATCGCAAAATGGTTAGAAGAACAGGATATCGTAAAGAAAGTTGTTTATCCAGGATTCAAAGAACATCCAGGATACGAGATCATGAAAAAACAGGCAAGAGGATTTGGAGCAATGCTTACATTTGAACTTACGAAGAAAGAATATGCGATCAATATCCTTGAAAAAGTAAGAATGATCAAATACGCAGAAAGTCTTGGTGGGGTGGAAACACTGATCACATATCCAATGACACAGACACATGCAGATGTTCCAGAACATATCCGCAAACAAAACGGGATCACGGATTGTGTGTTAAGAATGTCTGTAGGAATTGAGAATGTCAAAGATTTATTAAATGAACTGGAAGAGGTATTTGCAGAAGTACGAGGTGAATAAACTTTTGAAAAGGAGTGATTTGAAAAATGATGCAGAAGATTCAAAAATTTGGAGGTGCGATGTTACAATTAAAATAATTGTTATCTGATTTCTAAATATATAAAATTCATAAGTACCAGAAAAAGCGTAAAGTTTTGTTCTGGGACTTATTTGTTTTGAAAGAATATGTTAAATTGGTAGAAAATAATATTTATGGACAAAATCAAGGGAGAAATGTTATGAAGAATATAAAAGTTATAATGTGTGATATTGATGGAACACTGTTAAATAGCAAGGGAATCGTTACCTCCAAAACAATTGATGCGATAAAGAAAGTTCGAGAACAAGGAATCTTGTTTGGAATATCAACAGGAAGAGATGTTCCAAGTGTAAAAAGGTTGTTTGGAAAATGGGGAATTGGCGGGCTTGTTGATATGGTCGTTGGAAGCAACGGAGGTGAGATTTATGATTACAAAACCGATTATTATGAAGAAAATTTTGCCCTTCCAGGGAACCTGATCGCAAATATCATGGAGCACTATAAAGATATGGATGTGAATTTTGCAATTCATGGGGATGGAGTTTTGTATACTCCGAAAGAAGATGAACTTATTAAAATTTTATCTAAAGGTGATCAGCTTCCATATGAAGTCATTGATTTTGACGAGTATTTAAAAGAAGATCGTTTAAAACTTCTTATTGTTTGCAAACCAGAAACTATGCCGGCAGTTATTGAGAGAGCAAAAACCTTTAAAAATGAACGTTTCAAATGTGCAAGTCTTCAAACGACGCAACACCTGTTTGAATTTATGGATCCTAGAATCTCAAAATCCTTTGGATTACAAAAACTGATGGAGATGCATGGATTTACGATGGAAAATCTCTGCACATTTGGAGATGCAGATAATGATTATGATATGACCTTGCATGCAGGAGTCGGAGTCGTCATGGCAAATGGAAGTGAAAAAACAAAAAGTGTTGCAGATCATATTACCAAAGACAATGATCACGATGGAATTGGAGTGTTTCTGCAAGAACATTTGATCTCCAGATCATAAGAATCTGTGGATTAAAAATATAAAGAGAACTTATAGCAAATCAAAAGAAAAACCTATAACAGAAATAATGCAAAAGATGTTGACAATAAAGATATGTGGTTGTATAATCTAAAACATAGAAAACCTAGTAGAAAAATAGGAAATAAAACGGAATAAAAACAACAACTTTTTATGGAGGTTTAGAATTATGAGTAAGATTACAGCAAGCGCATTAGAATTAATCGGAGGAACACCACTTCTTAAAGCAGATAGATATGCAGACAAAGCAGGAGTGAAAGACGCAACGATCCTTACAAAACTTGAGTACTTAAATCCAGCAGGATCTGTCAAAGACCGTATCGCATTGGCAATGATCGAAGATGCAGAGAAGAAAGGTCAGTTAAAACCAGGATCAACGATCATCGAACCAACAAGTGGTAACACAGGAATCGGTCTTGCAGCAGTTGCAACAGCAAAAGGATACAGAGCGATCCTTACACTGCCTGACACAATGAGTGTTGAAAGAAGAAACTTATTAAAAGCCTATGGTGCTGAATTAGTATTAACAGAAGGTGCCAAAGGAATGAAAGGTGCTATCGCCAAAGCCGATGAACTTGCAAAAGAGATTGACGGAGCAGTCATCTTAGGACAGTTCGTGAACCCAGCAAACCCAGCTGTACACAAAGCAACAACAGGACCAGAGATCTGGGATCAGACAGACGGTAAAGTAGACATCTTCGTAGCAGGTGTTGGTACAGGAGGAACATTAACAGGTGTTGGTGAATACTTGAAAGAACAGAACCCAGATGTTAAAATAGTAGCAGTTGAACCTGCAACATCTCCAGTATTATCAAAAGGAACAGCTGGAGCACATAAGATTCAGGGAATCGGTGCTGGATTCGTACCTGACACACTGAATACAAAGATTTATGATGAAGTTATCACAATCGAGAATGAAGATGCATTTACAGAAGGAAGAGCATTCGCACACAGCGAAGGAATCTTAGTTGGTATTTCTTCAGGAGCAGCATTAAAAGCAGCTACGATTCTTGCAGAGAGACCAGAGAACAAAGGAAAGACAATTGTAGCATTACTTCCAGATTCAGGAGACAGATACTTATCTACAGCATTATTCGCTGAAGACTAGAATAAGAGGAAAGAATATGGAAATCACGGTACAGCAAGTAGAATTACTGTCCGATGATGATTATATCTACCTAGATGTAAGAGGTGAGATCGCATACCAGCATGGACATATACCGAAGGCTTACGAATGGGCTGGTGATTTCTCTCACATCGAGGAACTTCCAAAGGATAAGAGACTGATCGTATATTGCAACTATGGAGAGAAAAGCGCCCCAATTGCCGAACAGTTAAGACAAGAAGGGTATGAAGCTTTGAACTTATCCGGCGGTTACCGAGAATGGTTATTACATGTGACATCCCAAAAAGAACAGATGCAGGACGTTTCAAAGGACGGACTGCATCTGTTTTCGTCTACAGAAGAATTAACACCAGACGAGGTTAAACGATATGATCGTCAGATCATCCTGCCACAGGTAGGAAGTGACGGACAAAAGAAATTAAAGAAATCAAAAGTTCTGATCATCGGAGCTGGCGGCTTAGGTGCACCAGCGGCTTTATATCTTGCAGGAGCAGGCGTTGGAACGATCGGAATTGTGGATGCAGATGATGTCAGCGTGTCAAACTTACAGAGACAGATCATTCACACAAGCAAAAGAGAAGGAACAAATAAGGCAGAATCAGCAAAGAAATCAATGCTTGAATTAAATGAGCATATCAAGGTAAACACCTATCCAGAATATTTATATGCGGATAATGCAGAAGAATTGTTCAAAGAATACGATTTTATCATCGATGCTGTGGATAACTTTGAGACAAAGTTCCTGATCAATGATACATGTGTGTTGTTAAAGAAACCATTTTGTCATGCAGGAATCTTACAGTTCCAGGGTCAGGTTATGACCTATGTTCCAGAAGAAGACCAGCCATGTTACAGATGTATCTTTGAGGAGATACCAGAAAGCGGTTCTGTGCCAAACTGCAGTCAGGCAGGAATTATCGGTGCAGTCGCAGGAATCATTGGATGTATTCAGGCATTAGAAGCGATCAAGTATCTGTTAGGAATCGGGGAATTGCTGACAGGCAAGATGCTTGTGATGGATGGATTAACGATGAATACAAGAGTAGTTAAATTCCCATCAAAGAATAAGAACTGCCGTGTCTGTGGAGAACATGCGGATATTACGAGCGTGAAGGAAAACAGGATGGAATATGTCGGAGCGGCTTGCCCGGTGAAATAATATTAATAGAAAAATATAAGGGGTAGAAGATAGAATTCTGCCCTTTATATTTTTATAGGCTCTCAGAATCATGAGCCTATAATACAAAATCTCTCATTAATCTTCTCCAAACAATTCTGACAACGGTATCCCATATCTGCTGCAAACTTCTGTATACCACGAAAGTGGGAGATCTGGTACCTGTTTTTCTTTTGCCGCAAAAAGAATACATTCCAATATCGTTTTTATTCCTATCTGGAATACATGCTCTTTGTCTTCTAGTTCAAAATACAGTTGTTCCATACACGGACAGATCTTTGTAGGAGCTGTCTTGTATGTTGCACGGCCAGTTGTGTCTGCTATATTGTTTATTTCGTTCATAATTTTCCCCTTCTTTTTCCCCTTTGCAGTTGTGGACTACAACATCATTGGGGGATATGACACGCTTTACGAGAACAACTACCTTGAGAAACTTCGCATAATTCTTGATAATTATAAAATAGAACATCAGGATCAGGCAGGTGTTATCGAAGAATCTTATGAAAGTGAAGTATATTATGTTAACAAATACCCTACCTCAAAAATCAAATTTTCATCCAAATTAAAGAAAGGTTAAACGTATGTATTGATTATTGATAATGGGGGCAGTGTTTTCCCTGGTGCTTCTTATAACAACGATTTTTATAACAGCACCATGAGCTGTCTATATGGTGGAAACTATATGGAAGCATATTCTTTCGATCTGGATATCCAGTTCAAGAAATAGGCTTGTACCATTTTGTACTTAAAGTTGCGCTCCTCTTCGGAGGGGTGCATGGATTAAAATGCAATTGCGTATCCGCAAAGCAGTACTGCCCCGCCCCCGTAAACCACAAAAGGTAAACCCGAGGGGCGGGGCTTTCTTACGCAACTCCAAAACCATTGTTTTCTGGTCACTCCCGCATACAAAAAGAAAAGAACCGCTTCACATTTGAAGCAGTCCTTTTGGTAATGCTACATATATAACATAACATATTTACGATAAAATTGTGCCTTCTTCAGCAAGTTCTTCAAAAGCAGTATCATATTTCCCTTCGGAATAGTCATTACTCATTTGCAATAAATAACTTTTATTTGGCGCACATTTTGATCCTAAACTCGCAAGTTTATCTCTACCATATACTTCAAATTTAATCTTTTCTGTATCCTCCATAGTTTCTTCGATACTTTTAATGCATTCTTTCATATTTGTAGTAAAATCAGCACATGCTACACTCACCAAGTAATTACTTACATTATTTATATTTAATTGTCGAATTAGTTCTGCAAATAATTGATAATTTTCTTTAGTGAATCTACTTGGATTAATTTTGAACTCATGGAATTCGCCATATTTTTCTTTCTCTTTCCATCCAGCAAAATCGAATGTCTCTTTATGTTTTGCATTGCCTTCTCCGTAATGAATTAATATCATATTAGAATTTATATATACTTTGCATCCTGTTTCAAACTCTCCTTCTTCAAATCTAATACTTACTATTTTTGTCACTAATGCTTCAAATAAAAGTCCTCTATATCGCTGTAAACGTCTATCCTCAAATTTAAGGCTATTTTTATTATATAAATCTTGATTTTTGGAAAATATGAATTTTCCAAAATCATCTGATACTACATTATAATAAAAACTATACAAACTATTTGAAAAACTTTTATACGCATCCTTCTCTTTTTCGTTCACTTTGAACTCACCAAGCTTCAAAGCTTTTAAAATTTTATAGCAAATATCATTCGAATATTCATTAAAAACATTTAATATTTCACACAATATTTCAATAAAAGTATCCGAAAAAAATGCTTGATCAACCACTGGTTTAATATATTCTTTGTATCCTGGATAATCATTATCTTTTCTTTTGAATGTAATTTTCATTTTTTCTCCGCATTTTCCAATGTCTTTAACACATCTATTGTCGGTATCATAATTGGATTTTGTAACATTTTTGCGGAGATTGAAAAAACATTTTCTCTGACGTAAGACCACAAAATCCGGATACCTTGAACTTCCATAAATTGAATAGCCTTTTGTTCATCCACTATTTCATTTTTAAATTCAAATATCCCCTCTGTCGTAAGAGATAATTCAAAATCATCATTATAAATTTTAAGGCGAATTACAGATTTTCCTTTCGTTGTATCTATCAAACTTCCTTTAGTCTCTCCAGAAATATTCATACTTCTATCTACACGTTCATTCTTCTTTTCCGCAGTTATTTTGGTTGTATTCACATTTATTAATTGCGTATCATAATATACTAAATTTTCTATTTTCATATCGTCCTTGTATGATAATTAGGAAGTTAATTATCACACGTTTCCTTTCTTTTAATATC
>ENA-OPSV01001003-OPSV01001003.1-human-gut-metagenome-genome-assembly--contig:-NODE-1003-length-20793-cov-4.483171_pt1 | contig 20793 bp, 19 predicted proteins | sample MGYA00241460_ERZ501912 | MGnify/ENA primary metagenome ERZ501912 (study PRJEB25962, sample SAMEA2042402) | human gut metagenome | biome: human gut; feature: human-associated habitat; material: faeces...
TATAAAAGCTTCCGTCCGGTCAATACGGAGGAACGCTTATTCCATATTTAGTTGTGATACTCCTTTCCATGCACTAAAAAACGCAGCTTGCACCAGAGAAGAGGCATTCCCTGGAAAGCTGCGTTTTCGCTACATATAATTTTGACAGTATCATTTTAACATGGGTAGATTTCCCTGTAAATCGCAGAAGTGTGCCAAGTTGGGACAAGTATGAGAAAGAATAATGACACGATAAAAATGAAAGAATTCCAAATAGGAAAAAAAAAGGACAAATTATACAATAAATATGGTGGTTTGTGCTGCTAACATATATTATGTAAGACAACAAGCAAGTAATGTGGTCTACTAATAAGGATACATATACGTTTACAAAATAAATACGAGTGGGAGGGAAGGTATGACAGTTATAGAATATAAAAAATATTTTGAAAGACTTAGAGGAGAAGGAGATTTTTCAAGATTAGGAAAAGTTTTTAAAACAAAAGAGAAATACTATTTTTTTGATACAGGAACAGGAAAAATCTTGGAATGTACTGAAATAGAATATAGTATTTTAAAACAGCTAGGGGAAGAAAATACTCTTGAGGTCAAAAAGTTAGAGTATTCGTTAAAAGATATACAAGCTGCGATAAATGATATAATTTCAATGGTTGAAAAAGAGAATATACTAAAAGCAACACCATTAGAGAAGTTTGAGGGAGAACATTTTGAGGATTTAACACAAAGTATTCCTCAAAATATGAGGCAGGTAGTGTTAGAAGTTACAGAAAATTGTAATCTCAGGTGTGATTATTGTATATATCAAAATTCTTTTTCAGGATTTAGAGATTTTAGTCCACGAAGTATGAGTGAAGAAACAGCAATTAAAGCTATAGATTATATACTTAAAAATAGTTATAGGGATGAGATTTATGTAGGCTTTTATGGTGGAGAACCATTACTTAAGTTTGATTTGATTAAGAAATGTGTATCGTATGCGTTGGAAAATCGAGGTGAAAAAAAGGTAACATTCTCTATGACAACAAATGGAGTATTGATGACAGAGGAAAAAGCAGAATACTTTGCATCCATACCAGAATTCAGTTTAATGTTTAGCATTGATGGTGATGAAAAAACACATAATGAACATCGAAAATTAGAAAATGGTAGGGGATCCTTTGAATTGTCTTTAAAAGGTTTTCAAAATGCTTTAAAAGCTTATGGAAACAGACGTAAGATGATATCGGTAAGTACAGTTGTCAGCCCTCCATATACAAAAGAGAAATTTGAGGATATGCAAGAATTTTTTGAACAATATGCAAAAGATTTAAATATGAATTGTACATATGTAGAACTTTCGGAAAATAATGCTCCAATATATACAGAAGAAGAAAGGGAGCGTTTGGAAAATAGGATGCCACTCTTGGCGTGGGACAAACAGAAAACACCGTCAGATAAAGAGAGATCATTTACATATTATCCACAAATAGGAGCATTTATGGGAATTCATACCCGACCGATTTGTGATGTGCCATTCATGTGGCACAAATTTAATGGGTGCTGTGTTCCTGGTACACGTCGCTTGTATGTTACAACTGAGGGCAAATTTTTAGCATGTGAAAGAATTGGAGAAGCGCCTAGCATCGGAGATGTGGAAAAAGGATTCGATATAGAGGCTATAAAAAAATACTATATAGATGAATATATGCAGAAATCATTGGTTGAGTGTCAAAATTGTTGGGCAAGTACTTTGTGTGGAATTTGTTATGCAAATTGCTATGATGTAAATGGATTAAATATGAAGAAAAAAATGGCGTGTTGTGAAGAAGAAAAATACACGGTAGAACAACAATTAATTTATTATCATGAAATACTAGAAAATAATCCAGAATTGTTAGAACCATTAAATCACATGATTGTAACTTAAGAGTAATCTAAAAGTTTACAATAAAAATAAAATGGAAAGGTGGTGAAAACATGAGAGTTGTCAATCCGATGGGAAGAAAAATCGACACCAGTGTAGAGGCAAACAATATAGCTAGAGGATGTACATGTGGTACATGGAGTAATTATTCAGGTACAAGAACGACAAGTGATTCCTGCAGCCATTGCGGATGTAATTGTAGAGATGCAAGTGGTGAAACTACAAAATATAGCACTAATAATTACAAAGATGCAAGCACAGCAGGAAGAAAATCACCAGTAGCGTATTAAGAGTATTTGAGAAACGCAAGTGAAAGAGGATAGAGGGGTATTTACTCATGAGTTTTTGAGGTGATATCCCTTTATTTTCTAAAAATATATGTTTTTGAACTAATCTTAAAAGAAGATAAGTAACAGCAGTTTCATTGGAGAATGAGTATGATAAAAAAACTATCTAATGGAATATCATATGAATTTATAGAGTGTGATATGGATATGTGCTATGTTTCATTAATTGTTTGGAATGGCTCATTAAAAGATAGAGGCAGATATGGTATTGCGCATTTTTTAGAACATATGCTTATGCAAATGGATTATGAAAGTTATGGAGTAGGAGATGATTTTTCATGTGTGGGCACCACATCTTTTGAATATACAAAATATGTAATTTCAACACACAATGAAATGGGAAATATATTAAATGCAATTCGAATTATATTAGATATATTTAGAGGGACACATTTATTACCTGATAATATGGAGAAGGTAAGGCAGGATATCGTAAATGAATATAACGTAGTATCTGAATCCCCTCTTTTTGAAGTGTATAGATCTTTTGTGAAAAAGTTAGAAATTAGTGAATATATGCCGATAGGAAACTTGCATGATATTCGGTGTATCACATATATGGATATTATTGAAAGTTTTAAAAGTGGATATAGTGTTGAGAATGCACATATTATTATACTTGGAGGAGAAAAGGAGTGGGAGGAGAGAATATGGAAAAAAATTGTAGAAAATGATTTTAAAGTTATGCCACAAAATAGTTCTTTAAGAGTCCCCACTAGTCTAAATAGAAATTACAAGAATATTAGAGAAAATGGCACAGTTATTTTTTTAAAGTTAAAATATGTTTGTACGGATACAGTATACTATGATTTGGTTGAAAGCATGGCGTTAACATTTTTGGAAGAACTTTTCAAAGAGATGGGAAAGATACAAGAAAGTGATATATTTGTAGATATATTCCAACCCATAAAAGATTTTAGATATATAAGGATAACAGTAAGAAAAAAAATTAATTTAAATTGTATTTATAATGTGTATAAGAAAATTGTAAACCGGCTTATATTAAAAAAAGATATTGAGAGATTATTAGAAGACTTAAAAAACGAATATAATAATATCCTTAAAAAAAATGAATATGGTTATCAGTATATACAGCATTTAATATATTCATATATATTTGATAGAAAAAGCTATACAAACCATGATCTTATGCAATATATAGAGGCTGAAGGCAAAAAAGTATTTGATGATATTATACAGTTTTCGATAAGTAATTTAAAGGATCCTCAATATTATATTTACTATTTGGAAAGAAGGTAAAAATAGTGCGATTTAAACTGAAATCTTTTTTTTATGCAATGGCCTTTTGCATGAGTTTAGCTTGGAAAACATCTAAACATTATACAATTGGGAGGTGTACATTGTTGATATTAAGCACATGCACACCTTATATATCTATGTTTTTAAATAAAATATTAATTGATTCGTTAACTATAATAAATGAAAAAAATTATTTTTCTATTTTATTTATGCTGATCCTTGTGATGTTAATGGCTATAATTACAAAGTTATTCTCGAAATTAAGTGCATATTATCAGAATATCCATTCGGATTTGCTAGAACATGAAATTGAAAAAATGGTCATGAAAAAGACTATGAAAACTAACATAGAGTTTTATGATTCACCAGAATATTTAAATACATTGCAAGCTGTTATGACAGATTTTTTTTCATTAAACGAAATTACATGGAATATATTTTATGGAATGAGTGGTATATGTTCGCTGATAATTGCAGCAGGAATGATAGGAAGGTATCAGTGGAGTTATGCTATAGTATTATTGATATTTTCAATACCATCTGCAGTACTTAATCAAAAATTTTCAAAGAAAGCGTACAAGTTACGGTTAAATAATATGCCGTATGAGCGGCAACAAAGTTATACGTATTCTGTGGCAAGTGATAGGTATTTTGCCTTTGACATCAGATTACATAATTTATGTGACTTTTTTATGAATAGATATAAAAAATTTTGGAGTATATGTTTTAAAGATAGGAAACGATTAAAGAAAAAACAGCTTATTTGTATATTTCCTACATATGTAATTCCAGAAATAATCATATTTCTCTTTATGAGTAGAATTGTAAAATCAATTCTTAATGGAGATAGTAGCGTGGGAGATTTTTCTTTATACATAGGTTTATTTACATCCTTAATAGCTGCTACTTATACAGTTATAGAAACGCTTTCTTCTGTTTATGAGGATAAATTGAAAATAGATACAATTGAAAAATTCAGTAAATATGAGGAAGAAGAGGATAGATGTGGTAAATTGGAAGTGAATGACAATATAAAGATTGAATTTAAGAATGTATCTTTTAAATATCCAATGTCAGAAAAATATGTGTTACAAAACTTTTCTTTAGAAATTAAGCAAGGGGATAGGATTTGTATATTAGGAGTAAATGGCTCCGGTAAAAGCACAATTATAAAATTGCTATTGAGATTTTATGATGTAGATGAGGGCGAAATACTAATTAATTCTAAAAATATCAAAGAGTATGATGTATGTAACCTTCGTAGTGTATTTAGTGTTGTATTTCAAGACTACATAAATTATTCTTTCACATTACGAGATAATATTAAAATAACAGATTTAGAAAATGCAGAATGGACGGATGAAGATGCTATTAAAGCTTTACACATAGTAGATGCAGATAATATCTTAAAAAAACTTCCAGAAGGTTTGGATACGTATATACAAAAAGTATTTGATAGAAATGGTTATGAGCCATCAGGGGGAGAACAGCAGAAAATCGCTTTAGCAAGGGCGATAAATAGAAGATGTAAAGTAATGATTTTAGATGAACCAACGGCAGCTATAGATCCTGAGTCTGAGTGCAATTTATTAAATAATCTTAAACATGAATTATATGGGAAGACACTAATTTTTACATCCCATAGACTTTCAGCAGTACATTTAGCTGATAAAATTGTTTTGCTTGAAAATGGCCAGGTGACAGAAGAAGGAAGTCATAAGGAACTATTAGAACTTAATAAAGAATATGCGCGGTTATACAGACTGCAAATGAATACGTACAATTTTGGTTAGAATTTCTTGTACAATTTAAAAGAAAGGGGAAGCTGTATTATGTTATTAATTATATATGAATTTGGCACAATATTATTACCAATAGTTTTGTTCTGGGGAATATATCTTAGGAAGAAAGAAGTTTCACTTTTATCCAAAATATATTTAGGTGTTTTCGGATTATACTATGCCTGTGTTTTGCATTTTACTGGAGCAGGAACAGTGTATGATATAAAGTTATATGGAATTGATTTCTCAAGTAATCAATTAAACTTAATACCATTCTCACAAGAAATTGATACAGTAATATATTTATTAAATTTGGTTTTACTTATGCCATGCGGTTTTTTACTACCTTTGATTGTGAAAAAATTCGATTCATTTAAACGAATATTGTTAGTAAATTTAGGTATATCTTTGTTGATTGAGTTGAGTCAATTATTTAATAATAGAAAGACGGATATTGACGATATAATATTAAATGTTGCAGGAGCCATAATAGGATATATTGTGTATAAATTAGTGGCGAAACTATTTCCTAAAATATCCAATAAAAATATGTTTAATATAAGTGAATTTGTAATATATGTTCTGATTATGACCATAGGACGTTTTTTGCTATTTGCTGAATTTTACTTTGCTAGTATTTTTTATATGTAATTAGATAATGGGGAGCATTTTGGAGGCTCCCCATTAGTTATAGTATAATTGATGTTATACACTTATAATGAATTCTGTTTAATAATCCCCACTGCAACATTTCGATCTTCGTCAATATGTGTCACAACAAAGGACACCTTATCTTTCTTTCCACCATCCCGGCATATTTTCCCTGTACCCGACAATTTTTCAGATTTTCTTTGATGGTGTTGTCTTCCGCGCTTTTTATATCTGCATGGATGGAGAGCGTTTTCGGGAAATCTACTGGAACAGTTAAGATCTGGACCAGAATACGAACTTCTTTCTGGCTTATAGTTTTCCTGCCTTATAAAAGCTTCCGTCCGGTCAATACGGAGGAACGCTTATTCCATATTTAGTTGTAATACTCCTTTCCATGCACTAAAAAACGCAGCTTGCACTAGAGAAGAGGCATTCTCTGGAAAGCTGCATTTTCGCTACATACAATTTTGACAGTATCATTTTAACATGGGTAGATTTCCATGTAAATCGCAGAAGTGTGCCAAATTGGGATAGATTTAGGACATGATAATTCTTCTAAAGTAAGCGCAAAATATTGCTACGTTACTCATGAATTACGCTTGCACCAAAATGATAGATGCAAGCGTTTTACTCTATTTTAGTTTTGACAGTTCGTTTTCGCAGTCTCGCTCCATGGGGCAAGCTGTTCTAACTGGTCATCTGACATTTTATCGTCTGGCCGCTGTGATAAGAGATATGTCAGATATTTATAGGTATTCAGATCATTCGCTTTTGCCATCTCAACCATTGTATACACAATAGCACTAGCGGTGGCTCCTTTAGGACTGGCGCTGAACAGCCAGTTCTTCCGGCCAACAGTGAATGGTCTGATTGCATTCTCGCTAAGATTGTTGGATAAACTGCAATGACCGTCTTCCAGATAGGTCATCAGGGTGTCTTTCCGATTTTGGGCATAGTTTACCGCTTTCGCCAAACGGGTTCCCTTGTTTGGGCGCTGTTGATCCAGCCAATTCCAGAATGCCTCCAGTATCGGCTTCTCCTTTTCAAGACGAAATTGTTTTCTCTGCTCCGCAGTGTGATTTTTTGCTTTTGAGTACCGCTCACAATCAAACAGCCTGGAACAGAACTGTACTCCCTGCACTGCCGGAAGGCTGTAATCATACTCTTTCCCTTTCGGTATGGCATCTGTGAAGTAACGTCTCACATGTGCCCAGCAAGAACAGCGCTTGATATCCGGCAGATTATTATAACCCTGATATCCATCCGTCTCCAGATATCCGCTGAACCCCTGTAGGAAAGATGCTGCATGGAACTTTGCCCTTGTCTCTGTGTAATGATAGAGCAGGATCGGCGGAAGCCCATCTTCTCCACTGCGGAAGAGCCACATCCAGGAATCCGTTTCAGGATTACGCTCCGGCTCATTCAGTACCTGAACCCGGGTTTCATCTGCCATCAGATATTTACGCATCCGTAACTGACGGTGAAAATAATCATAAACATGACAGAGGTAATTCTCGGCACAGTAAATGATCCAGTTAGCAAGCGTAGCCCGGCTTAATGGGACACCCAGTTGCTTCCAGTCCTCTTCCTGCCTGTTTAACGGCAGACCATTCTGGTACTTCTGGTGCATTGCCCATCCGACAACGGATTCCGATGCATAACTTTCCGGGATCAATGGTTCCTGAACAGGGGCTTTGACAAATGTCTGATCATCCGGATGTTCCTCTGATATGGCACACTCCGGGCATTTATAGGTTTCACGATAGATATTTACTACTTTCCCTTTGGCAGGGGTAAACCGGAATTCATGGCGGACGAATTCTTTCCCAATACATTCCATCTGCGTTCCGCAGGTTGGACAGTTCCGCTCCTCCTCCGGAAGAGAAATGATCTCGTCGCAGGAAGGAACATTTTTAAAGAGATCAGCATGTGTCCGTCTTGCTTTTCTCTTATGTTCCGGAACAGTGATGTCATCAGGAAGTTCCTGTTTCCATGTCGGATCTGCTTCCTGCTCGGCTTCATCAAAAAGATTCAGCTGACCATCGATATCTTTCCGTTTTTCACTGGAAGTACCAAAGAGCTTCTTCGTGAGATATTCAATCTGCTGACGAAGATTTTCTTTTTCCAGACGGTCTGCTTCCAATGTTTTTTGTAAAGACTGGATCAGTTCTGTCTGTGCGGAAATCGTTTTATTCAGTTGGTTGATCATGTCCTTGTACGCAAGGATTTTTGAATCTTTTGAATTGCCAGCCATATGTTTTCTGCTCCTTTTTCACTGCTCTTATTATACCATAAAAAGCAATGAAAAAGAAGCAGAAAACCCAGTATTTACAAGGGATTGCAGACATGATACAGGGTGTGGAAAGCTCTCCATTTTTGTTGGCTGGCATAGAGGTTTTACACGATCATTCCGTAGGTTTGAATGCTTTTGGTTGTTCGATTTCAAGACCGGACATGAGCCAGTCGAATTGCTGCCAGGTCAGTTGCTTTACTTCCAACTGATTTCTGGGCCAGCGGAACCTGCCCTGGACTTCCATACGTTTATACAGCAGCACAAATCCGTCAGATTCCCAGAGCAAAGCTTTGATCCTGTCACAACGTTTTCCACAGAAAAGATACAGGGCGCTTCGCCTTGGATCCATATGGAGTTGATCCTCTACAATAGCACACAGCCCGTCAATGGATTTCCGCATATCCGTTCTGCCTGTTACGATATAGATTTCATCGGCGGCTGTGATATCCCCTAACATTCCAACTCCTTCACAATGCGGAGCATTTGAGCCAGAAGCTGAGGATCTGTTCCATTTGGTATTGTTAGATGAAAGCTGCCTACAGACAGCTTCATTGACTCTGCTACAGAAAAGTTATTCCCTTCCGTAGCTGCCGGAATTACATTTAATGGCTGTTCATAAGGAATCGGGTCAGTATCATGAAACTCCACTCTGACAACTTCCTGGCTTTCTGGTGCGCGATAGGTGCGTCCAGTTGACGCCGGCAAATCCACACAACCTTTCTGACGCAGTCTTTTTACCCAGTTGTAAAAAGTTCCTGGCTTGATATCATGTTCCACACACCATTGATGATCTGTCAATCCACTTTGACGGCATTCCATGATGAGACGGTATTGTTCTTCGACAGGTATTCTTTTGCTTCTCATGAGCACACCTCCATAAATCGGATAGAGTAAAATGCTCGCATCTATCATTTCTAGCAAGAGAAGATGAAGTGAAATGCTTGCATTTTCTAATGATTATTATGGATTCATTTTTAGGGTAACACAATCCGTCGAATTATTTTGCACTTACCTTCTAAAATCCATTTAGAAACAAAAAAGGACAATTTATACATAGAATATTACATAAAATAAAAAGACGTATAAAATAGGTATCATTATAGATAACCAGTAATTGATGAGGAATTTCAAAGGAGGAGAAGTGATATGTCGTTTAATAGCTCTGATGTTCAATCGGTGTTTTCAGGCAATATAGCTGAATCATGGGAACAAAAATCAAGGTATATTGGTAGCATCGATGGAAATGATAATATGATGATTCCTATGATTAAGAAATATGTAACTTCAGCAAATAAATTCTTGGAGGTGGGTTGTGGAACAGGAAAATTATTGAAACAGGTGGATTCATTAGTGGATAATATAACACTGACGGGTGTCGAAATGAGTAAGGATATGCTCCAACAAATAGATATATCAGAATTTAATAATCCAATACGATTGATAAATGATAGCATCGAAAATTTTACAAGTAGTGAAATGTACGATATCATTATTATGAAGCAGGTACTACATCATGTTGTATCAAGGAAACTGGTTTTAGAAAAACTAAGTAAATATTTGACGCCTACTGGTGTGATTATTATTATGACACCAAATGAAGGGTACCAAAATAGTATTATTCCATTTAATAGGGAAAAAGATGTACTGGGGAGAATTAATGATGCAATGATGTTAGAATACATATCAGATTTACCATTGCAGGTGGAAGAAATAAAACATGTTAATACTATTGCGAGATTTAGTTCGTTATATGAATATTTTATGTTTTTATATTCGATTGGTAGTTTACAGAAAATTTTTAATTATCGAGAGGAATATGAATATGCCTTAGAATTAATTACTGTATTTAAAAGGTTGTTTAGCCAAAAAAGCCAGTTGCTGGTAGATTTTGATTACAGTTATATAGTATTAGAAAATAAATAGATATGGTTACATGCCAGAAAGGAAAAGTTATGAACTATAATAAAGAAGTCAGAAATGCGTTTGATGATTGGGCTGCTACTTATGAAAAGGATGTCGTACCAAAGCTGAACTTACGAGGATATAGTTATGATGAGTTGGCCGCAAGTATACTTTCATATTATAATGAAAATATGGAGAGTGTACCTGTATTAGAGTTAGGTGTTGGGACAGGGGTGCTAGGACAGAGAATAAAAGGGCTTGCACCCAATGTTGAAATAGAGGGATTAGATATATCATCTGAAATGCTGAATAAAGCAAAGGAAAAAGGTGTATATAAAAGTTTATATTTGGGAAGTGCAGATGAATATATCTATTGTGGACATCGGAAATTTATATATTCAGCATTTATGTTTCACAGTGTAAGAAATCAAGAACTACTCCTTTCCAAAATTGCTGACAATTTAGATGAAGGTGGAATGTTTATATTTGTTGATTTAATTCCCAATATGAAAATCTTGTCTGCAAATGCTGATTTTAATGCTCATAGTGTACAATACGAACATGGAGCACCTGCTATGTATAAGACCTGTGCGGAAATGATTCAATTGGTTGAAGATTCCCCATTTGAGCTTATAGAACTAAGAAAGTTGGGGATTAGTAAAGACTATAATCACTATCTGTTTGCGTTAAAAAAGGAGGGATAATAGTGGAAGAACTTTTAGAAAAGGTAAGATTATTACATATACAGAATGATTTTAAAAGTAATGGTGGTGAAGATAAATACTTTAGAATGGCTTTACTGATGGAAGAATTAGGAGAGATTTGTGAGTCATTGACTAAGCAGAAGGATAATTTTAAGGAAGAACATGCTGATTTACTTATCCTATTATTGGGAAATTGCGTAGCGTATGACATTGATATCATTCGATTGACTTCTGAAAAGTTAGATAGACTCTTGAAGATGAAAGCAAAGAGTGATGGAAAGGGGCATAGCCGTTTAATTACAAGTTTGGAGGAGAATACGAAATGAAGCTTATGATAGCAGGGGCGTGGGATGAAACAGATAAAAAATTATTAGAAGTTGCGTATCAAATTGCTAAAATGGCTGCCGAGATGAGTCATATAGTGATTACTGGTGGGGGTACAGGGATTCCATCTGCTGCGACTCAAGGTGCACTAGCAGCAGATGGAATCTGTATTGCTTATAGCAATGAGGGACATTGCGAATCGACTCCAGAACCTGCTACTTTTCGAGTAGCAACTGAAATGGGGTGGGATGGAAGAAGTGTTTTGGCTGTAAAATCATGTGATGTTCTTATTGTTTTAGGTGGGTGTAATGGCACATTGAACGAAATTACTCTTGCATATCTTAATAATATACCAATATGGATATTAAGAGATAGTAGTGAAATGATTAGCCGCTTACATAGTTTTTTATATCTTGGGAAGTACATGGATGAGAGGAAAAATGTCGAAATTGAATTTTTTGATTCAGTACAGGATATAATAAAAAGAATAAAACTTGAGGTAAATGATTAAGATAGGAATGCAGGTGAGAAAGAATGATTTTGTCCGCATCAAGGAGAACAGATATACCAGGGTGTTATCCGGAGTGGTTTATGAATCGACTTAGAGATGGATATGTTATGACTAGGAATCCTATGAACTGTCATCAGGTTAGTCGTATAGAAATATCTCCTGAACTCATAGAGTGCATTGTTTTTTGGACGAAAAATGCAATACCTTTGATGGATTATTTAGATGAATTAGAACGTATGGGATACATGTATATGTTTCAGTATACAGTGACGCCGTACGATAGAGCAATTGAGAAAAATTTACCAGATAAAAAAGAAATAATTAAAAATATTCTAGAATTATCTGATAGCATTGGAAAAGACCGTATCGTTTGGAGATACGATCCGATTTTATTAAATGATAATTATACAATAGATTATCATATTAAAATGTTTGAGGAAATGTGTGTCCAATTACGTACAGCAGTAAATCATGTTGTAATCAGTTTTATTGATTCCTATAAAAAAAATAGACAGTGTAAATTTAAAGAGTTAAGCATAGAAGATATAAATATACTTGCCCAGGAAATCGGAAAGATAAGTCAGACACACAAAATTCCTATTAAAACTTGTTGTGAGAACTATGATCTTGAATGTTTTGGAATAAAAAAAGGTGCTTGCATTGATAGGGAGCTAATAGAAAGAATATGCAATCGCCCTTTAAAATTGAAAAAGGCCATAGGTCAGAGAGAGGGCTGTTTCTGTTCAGAAAGTATAGATATTGGTATGTATCATACCTGTATGAATGGCTGTATGTATTGTTATGCTACAGATTATAAAACTTTAGAAACTAAACATAGGGATTATAATAAAAATAGTGAAATCTTGTGCGATAAAATAGATGAGCAGAAAGATATTGTCAAAACACGAAAAATCAAAAAGTTGTGAGAATAGAAGAAGATAAAATGAAAGAAAAGAATATAAAAAGTGTTTCTGTTTTTCTCATTAGCCAAATTATTTCATTGTTTGGTTCGAGCATTGTATCGTATGCTATTGTATGGTATATAACAATGAAAACGTCTTCAACAGTAGCATTGGCTGTGTCAATTGTTTGTACTTATATGCCTCAAATTTTAGTTTCAATATTTTCGGGAACATGGGGCGATAGATATAATAAAAAGTATTTGATTATGATTGGAGATATTATAACCGGTATTTCTACGTTGATGTTGGCTGTTTTATTTATAAATGGATTTGATTCTTTGTTTTTTTTGTATAGTATCATCATACTGAGATCAATAGGAACGGGCATACAGACTCCATTAGAAAATGCTTTTTTGCCTTTGATTTGCCCAGAGGAAAAATTGACAAAGGTAAATGGTATATATGCGACTGCAACTGCCGCAATTAACATTTTATCACCAGCTATAGCGGGACTGCTTCTTAATTTAATAGATTTTGGATATACGTTATTAATAGATTGTTTTACAGCGGTATTAGCAGTTATAGTTTTGTTTAAACTCAAATATAAAAAAACAATATCCTTTGATGAGAGGTTAGGCGCTGCGTCTGCTTTTATAGAAGGAGTAAAATATTTTAAAAGACATGATTTTTTAGGAAAGTTGATTTTATTTTATTTACTTTTTTATTTTTTTATGTCGGCGCCAGCTTTTTTAACACCTATTCTGGTAAATTTGAAGTTTAGTGATAGCGTGAATGCTTTGGCTATCAACGAATTAGTCTGGTCATTAGGGACAATGCTGGGAGGACTTTTAATTTGTTCATTTAAAGAACTTAACAAGCTAAAGCTTATGACATATTCCTCTGCTTTATTTGGAGCATTCATTTGCCTTTTAGGAACAGCAAATAAGTTTATTCTGTATATCATGTTTATGCTGTGTTCGGGGATAGCTCTTCCGTTGTTTAATACATCTAATACCATATTGATACAAGAAAATGTTAAAGAAGATATGTTAGGTCGTGTCTTTGCAAATTTGAATATCCTATCTACTGTTTCTACAACAATAGGAATTATAATTTTTGGACTAATAGGAAGCATAATTTCAGTTGATAAGTTGCTGATTTTAGTAGGAATTTTTATTACGTTATTATCTATTTGGGTATGGAAAATATATAGAAGAAATGAGGAAGGAAACTTTTGAACAAATAGAAAATTTGATATTAAAATATAGGCAGCTAGAATATAGTATTATTCAAAAAGCACTCTTCAATTATCTATGAAGTGTGCTTTTTGAATTAAGAAATAGAAAAGTTTAAATATTTTGTTTAATAATCCTTGTAATAATCCCCACTGCAACATTTCGTTCTTCGTCAATATGTGTCACAACAAAGGACACCTTATCTTTCTTCCCAACGGTGCGGCTGTCGTAGCAACTGTGAGCAATGGCGTTGACACCCAATTCTAACCGGACGAAAACAGTTCCTTTGTGGATGTCTTCCACCGTTCCGGCATATTTTCCCTGTATCCGACAATTTTTCAGATTTTCTTTGCTGGTGTTGCCTTCCACGCTTTTTACATCTGCATGGATGGAGAGCGTTTCTGGGGAATCTCCCTGGATAGTTAAGATCCGGATCAGAATATGTTCCCCTACTTGGAAGCGTTCCCTGGCATCACCCAGCCAGTCAAAAGACAGATCTCTTGCAAGGATGGAAGTTTCTACACCAAAGATTTCTGCCCGGACTACTTTTTCAGCAACGGCAATGACTCTGGCCTGCACAATACGGTCTTCGTGGATTTTAGTCTGTCCGGAAGAGTCCTGATCAAAATAGAAAATCTGACGTTTCTTCAGCATAGCATCTTTCCGGCTGGCAACGATGCTTCTGGATTTGGTATCCAGTCCTTTGATTACAAAGTCGATTTCACAACCAAGCATATTGTTAAGGACTTTGTTCTGTCTAAGAGAGAGATCTCCGTAATCATGAGTTTCATCCTGGATCAGATTGATCATCATTTCAGAGATAGGGATGACTGCCCGATAATCCTTATAGTAAATAATTGCTATTAAGCTGCCGGCTTCGGTCTTTTCAATACCTCCCAGAATGCCGGTGAGAATTTTCCTGGTACGATAGGCATTTTGGATGTCATGCCAGATTAAATCCGCTTTTGATTGAGCAGTTTCTAATACAGTATCGGAGTCAAGGGTTAAAATAGGGGTGTTCAGGTTCAGTGTTTCGTTTGCCATAAATGTTATCTCCTTTCAAAATGTGTTATGACATGATGGAATCTTTATCTAAAGGAACCATGCCAGAGTCGGGGGAATCTTCTATAAAATTTTCCTGAAGGAAATCCTCCATAAAATCATCGGGAGTAGGTTCCTGATAAACGGGTTCGGATGTAAAATGTGGTTTCTGTTTTGCTATTGATGCAGAAGATGGACGGCGTTTCCTTTTGGCTGATCCGGATGAGGGCTGTGGTCGGTAATCTGTTTCTTCCGAGGACCCATTTTTGCGCCATTCAGGTATGTGTTCCGATGCTTTTCTTGGTGTCAGCTTTTTGGCATCTGGATGCAGGGTATAATCGTACTTTTCTACTTTTAGGACTTTTTGCCCACGTAGGATAACCAAAGCAGTATCAAGAGGGAGCCGCAAGATTTCATCTGGTGTTAAGAGTTTTCGTTTGCCGATAGATTTTGTCTGCCGGTATTCTGGTGTATAGTCGGATACCCGCCAGCTATTGAGCTGCTTGGCTTCGCTGCTAACCCCTACGGTTACATCGCCGCTGCGGTTACTGATAAAGGTAGCAGTAACTTCATCTGTGCAGCCCAAAAAGAGCTGGGTATCACAGTTGCCGATAATTTCCTGCCATTGGTTATAAGGATAGCGGTTCTGCATCTGGGGTAAATTCTGAAAGATGCAGGAAATGCTGAGATTCCGGCTTCGGATTACACTGATCTTCTTATTCAATTCCAGGATAGCTCCGGTGTTAGCAAGCTCATCAGCCAGTATATGTACAGCAACAGGAAGTTTTCCTTCTTCTCCATACTTATCTGCATAACGGACCAGTTTGATGAAGATGAAGGTCATAAACAGGGAAGATAAAAAATCGAAGGTGCTGTCCTGGTCTGAGGTAATGCAAAAGTAAGCACATTTCTGTTTCCCTGGAAGTGTCAGATCAATCTCATCATAAGAGGTAATCTGCCTAATAAGTTTATTCTGAAATACCTGAAGTCTGGCACCCAATCCGATAATAACTCCGCTTCGCACGGTATCACTGGCTTGTTTGTAGATGCAGTAAGGAACTTTTGCTGGATGGGACACTGGGAGCAGATCAAAAAGACTGTTCAGCTCCTTTTCGGAACTCATGGTCAGCAGCTTATAAACCTGTCCGATATTTCTGGCTTCCGGCGGAAATCCCTGATCCACATAGAGAACCAGGGCTTTTAGCAGGTTCATCTCCGCATTATCCCAGAAATGATCTCCTTTTCCGGAACCTGTATTCTGGATGATGACATCTGCAAATACTTGAGCCATCGTTTCCTGTCCATTGATTTCACCCAGACAATTCCAACTATCGGAGTTTTCCGGATTGACCAGATTAAATGCTTTTACTACATAGCCTTCGCTTTCCAGATAAGCAGACATGCTTTCATAGAGTTCGCTTTTGGGATCTGTAATGATTAAACTTTCCCCGGAAGCGTTGTTGCCTTCCTGTCCTCTGGCGACACACTGGAAAATCATATTCCTGGCAAATGCCCTGGATTTCATGGAACCGCTGGCACCATACACGGCGATATTTTTATTCATTCGTGTTTGATATGGAAGACATACGGCTTTGCCATTCAATTTGCCTAAAATGGTTCCTTTATTTTTCTTTACATCTCCGGTCAGTTCCAAAACTTTCATCATTTCATCTGGAGTCATGAATCCGGATGTACCGTAGGTTCCTTTTGTGGAGTAATTTAAGTTCCGGTCATGGTCACTAATCTCCCCGTTTCTGTCATATCCCATACGCATAAGTAAAAAAGTAAGAAGCCCAAAGAGAACCAGGCAAAGAAAAATCCCATACAAATTGTATGGGAAATCGGTAAGGGCAGTATGAAAGCAGACCAATGGGTGTAAAGAAGCTGCTTGCGGATAGGTTCCGTTGCCGGCAAAGTTTCCAGCAGAAGTCCATTCCTGATAGTTTTTAATAAATTGTGCTGCGTATCCTCCGGCATACAGAGTGCAGACGCTTATGGGAAGCAAAAACAGAAACTTCCACCATTTACGGTTCATTGAAAAACCTCCTTTTAAACTTTTGAAAATCAATGCTGGAGAGGTGTATATCTGCAGTCAGGTATTTTTTCAGGCAGGGAAGCTGAAAGTCAAAGCAAATCAGGTTCCCGGATAGCCCATATACATTTAATCCAGTATTGAAGCGGTTGATACGCTGCATGTCAAAATCATACGCAAGCAAAATAGGCTTTTCTTGGCTGTCTATTCCATCATGTTCAATTGGCAGATCATCACGCGGGGGAAAACAGTCGGACAGTAGTAGCTGATTGAGCTGTATCATACGCTGCGGCTGTACCAATAAACGGAGCAGGTATTCTCCGTAGTTGTTATTGGGCAGGAAATAAAAATGTTCATACGCAGTATCTAGCATGAACAGTGTTTTTTTGTATCCCCCGGTACTGGTAAGGAGCCGGAAAGCCATATCCATATCACTGCCAGTCATGATGGCATAAACGGTAGGCGGGCCATGGTAAGGAAGTCCTTGAAGATAGTGCTGCAAAAAAGCATTGAGTCGGACTTCCGTTTTGTATTCCCATTTTAGAAGTGTATTTCCGGTATTATAAACAGCATAGACACAGTGAGGAGCCATCAGGATTCCCATACAACGGGAATTTTTGATTTTTGTAGTGGCTGCTCCAAGATTTTTTATTTCCCTGGAAGAGTAAAACAGAGGAAGGCTTCGCACAGGAAACGTAGCCGCTTCGCCGGATTCAGAAAAAAGCAGGGGCTTTTCATCTGGAAAGAATGGGATTCCGGCATGAGAAAGCGTCAAATAGGTTTCTGCTTTTTGATGAAGCCGCAGCCGTCTTGGTAATTCGCTACGTATGAGGTTGGTTTCTGCATTTCCGGTTAAATAGTTTTGAAAACGACAGGGATTTTGCGAAAGCAGCAGTTCTTTTGCCCGTTTGGTAAGGCGATAACCTCGTAGGCCATCTTTATAGTGTGTTCTTATAAGCTTACTCTGCTTTAAATCTGTAACCACCTTCTCTGCATAGGAATCACTCTCAATCAATCTGTTAAGCTGTCCGGAAGGGAATTCCCCACATAGTCCAACCATTTCCAAAAGCTGATATTTTATAGAATCGGGTTTTATCAAATAAGCATCACCTCAGTTCGATTTTTACCTATGACAGCCTATACTTGGGTAAAGTAGGGGCGGTATTAAGCATAAAAAATGCAAAGAATATGGCTTCTTTGCAGAAAAATTACCTATATCGGAAAAAGAAAGAAAAATATCAGGAAATTTCCGATATGGTTTTGATAGACGTTTTTCTATCTTTCAGCCAGCCAGGAAAGATTTCCGGTTCCATTACAAAGATAACGGTGTGATCGTAATTCCCCAGTTCTGTAGTGTGATAGGAGTCGCAAAAGAGTCCCGTATCATCAACCAGAACATAGGAAGCGATAGTATCTAAAATCTGTTTGAACTCCAAATTATCGTAATCACGTATCCGTTGTAAAGAAAGGCTCTGGTCATAAATTTGACTGAAACAGACCACACATCTTTTATATAACGGAATAGAATGTTCTGTCACATAAGTCTGCAAGGCAAGGTTTAATGGCTCATGTAGAAAAGCGGTGTTGGTTCGCAATTTACGTTTGGGCAGTAGTCCTGGCATGGTAATGGAAAGAACACTATTTGAAAAAGAGATTTTGATTCCCTGCACAGCCGCAGCCTGTTTCAGATAGTCTTTCTTTCCAGTATCAGTTGTGGTATATACCAGATTTCTGAGCTGGCAGGCAATCCTTTCAGAACGCAAGGCAGCACTGATACTCAGCTCTTCGTATTTGTCGGCATACGCTTGAATATCTGTTGTTTTCAATGCAAAAATAGTGTTGTGAAGTTTTTGGACTTCATCATCAATGCTCTGTAAACGGTCAAAAACAGTTTTGGTGTTCATACATACCTCATTTCTTTGCATAATAGCTGACAGATCCGGTAGAGGAGTCTACAAGGCAAAAGGCAATTACACCTGTGATATGGATTTTTGAAGCCTGTTCTTCCGATTCTAATACAACCAGCCGTTTCGCATCGCTTTTTGTCTGGCTTTCCATGACATGATTGATAAGATATTCCTGCTCCTGGGGGACATAGAGGACTTCATACCACTCATCTTTAGAGAAAAAGTTCAATTTCACAGGAAATTCACCGTCAGTATGGTACACAATGGCGTTTTTGAAGTCCAAAAGCACCCAAAAAGATGCAATCATTCCATAATCAGGATTGTTTGCAGATTCCTGGCTGTCGCAGAGAAGCCCGTTCTCCTTATCATAGATAATGCGTTTTTGTTTTACCAGACTGGTGATCAGAGATTTGATAGACTCTCTGTTTTTGGAAAAGAGCCGTAAAACCTGTTCATATTGCAGCGAATGGTAAGTTGTAATGAACCGGAGCAATTGGGCACCTTCTCCTTGATAGATTTCATTTCTTGTTTTCATGGTAATCTCCCTTCATTATATAATAGGAAGTTTTACTTACACTGTACGCACAGAATACGTTTTTATTTTAGGGGAAGTACGCTGTACGTATTGTGTAAGTATTGGCTACTGTCAGCGAAAGGTTTGCGGGTACAAAAAAAGCACCGATAAAGGTGCTGGTAAAAATAGGAATACTATAAGCAATATCAATTGTAACATGGGTAAATTTACCTTTCAATCGCAGAAGTGTGCCAAGTTGGGACATAGATATGTCACGATTAAAAGAATAAAAATCTAACTGGCAAAGAAAAATATCAAATTAGACAAGAAAAATTGTGATTATTGAAAAAAAGAGGTATTATTATAAAATTTACATATATTCGTTATAATTAGGGCCTTATATCGCAATTTCGATATTATAATATTGGAATGAGTAACTGTAGCGTTAAATATTAAGACAGGAGTTTAGCTTTATATGAAAATGAAGATATAGGTTATATAAAACGGTTTTTACAAAGGGAGGAAATGCATGGAGAGAATTACCATAATATCTTATGTTATCAGTATGGTACTTACGGCAGGCTTTATTTATTGTATTTATAAGAAAAAGCACTGGGTTTTTGAATTTGTGGCTAAAATCAAAGAGCCAATAGAACAACTTGTTTATGTATTGCTCATGTTCATATCGTCGTATGTTTATGTCTTTTTATCATTAAAAATAGAATGTAGATTTAATGCTGTAATATGTTCTGTATTGTTACTTGCATTAATTTGGATTACGGATTACTTTTTTTCTCTATGTTTTAAAGGGAATGAAATATATATAGACAATAAAAAGAGGTATATCTTTATGGCGTATGCAGGGGTTTGTGTATCAGGATTTATCATTGCATATCGGGAGCGTTCGGCACTAGCTTTAGAGATTTCAAATATAACAATTAGTGTTTTGATAGGGGCTTATGTATCTTTTTCATTATTATTAAATGATGGTACAAAGGGAAGAGTAGAATTGCAAACGGCAAAACAAAAACTGATAGACAAGTATAGTGAAGTATTTCAAGAACATAAGTTTAAATCTATTCTTTCTGATTTTCTAATAGCCTTTGTATATGGAACTTTGCTAGGAGTAGCATTATCTCCTGCACAAACTTTAATCAAAGATATTGATTCAGGTATAGCAATGGGGATGGTTACAGTGGTTGTTGCCTTTGTAGGTTGGGTTAAAGTAAAAAATAAGTTAACGAAAAGGAAGAATAAAAGAGAAGACGTAGATCAAGAGAAATCCGATACAGAGTAGATGGAGGCAAGACAGCAAGGAGTATTTAGCCGGAATTATTTCAGATGTATCTCGCAAGATTGGACGTTGATGCGATATAAATGATATGATATACTGAAATCCATATTATTAGATTTGTGGAGAAATAGGGATAGCCAGGAGAAAAACTATAAAATTAAATTTTGCAGAAAGAAGGCATTTTTATGAAAC
>ENA-OPSV01001016-OPSV01001016.1-human-gut-metagenome-genome-assembly--contig:-NODE-1016-length-20638-cov-2.841811_pt1 | contig 20638 bp, 22 predicted proteins | sample MGYA00241460_ERZ501912 | MGnify/ENA primary metagenome ERZ501912 (study PRJEB25962, sample SAMEA2042402) | human gut metagenome | biome: human gut; feature: human-associated habitat; material: faeces...
GTAACTCATAACAAAAATATTCTATCATATCTTGTTATGCTTGTCAATCCTTAAAAGAACTGCGGATGACAGGAGTTGAACCTGCACGTCGTAGACACTAGAACCTAAATCTAGCGCGTCTGCCAATTCCGCCACATCCGCATATAATAACGCATTCATGCGAGTTTTTCATATCTCACGCTAGATTATTTACGTCTCATAGCGCTAGATTTCTCGTTGACTGCTTGACTAGTATACCAAGCAAAAAACAAAATGTCAAGCATTTTATTTCACATATTTTAAAATAATATTTAACTTCCATCCATTATACTTATAACCGTGATTGATAAAAAGTGTTCCATCCTTTGCCAAAGACATTGACAGTATAGTATCTTTAAAATCTGCAAAAGATGTAATATAAGATATACTTGTGTTGATTATGTGCGTTGTACTCATCACCATAAACTGTGATTGTGTTCTGACCGCCCTCATGTCAACCAATGCACTGACTGTCGATCCTATTTGAGTCGAATCAGAGGCAATCGATCCACTTTTGGCAACAGATGATAATGTCACAGGTACAACCTTCTGGTAGATCGGCTTGCCATCAATCCAAGTACCAATTTCAATCTCATCTGTTGAATACACCTCACTTGAAGCACCACCGCCACTGCCACCAGTTCCATCTTGTCCATCCTGTCCGTCTTTACCTTTCAGATTAGGTGTCGTGAATGTGCCTGCTGCCGTAGTGATATCCAGTTTATATTGTGTATCTGTGTTTTCGGCATTTTCTACGATCTGTGGCGAAAATCCATCGGCACCATCTTGTCCATCAACCCCATTAGTACCGTCTTTGCCGTTCGTTCCATCCTTACCATTTACACCGTCAATTCCGTCTTTCCCATTCGTACCATTAACACCGTCTTTTCCAACAACATTTCCAACGTCTGTACTTGTGCCGTCTGTCAAGAATACAATCAGATGTCCTGCGCTGTTAATTGATACACCAGAGATTCCTACGCCTGTTGAGCCACTTGGCAATTTTTTTACGATATCATCAATCTGAGATTTCGTGTAATAGTCGGATAAATCTACATTACCGCCAGATGATCCACCATTCTTTTTAATTTCCTCTTTAATTTTTTCGACCAGATATTGCAAACTTGTCTGGTCTAGGTATTTATCTGTTGGGCTGTCACTAACTCTCATATCAATCACCGCCCATCATCACATCAATATCAGATTTAGAGATTCTGCGTGATCCATAATCCGCAGGTGAGTATACCGCAGGATTCTTGCTTGTAAACATAAGCGAAAAGCATGAATACTCCTCTTCTGGCTCTGGAATAGATGCAATCTTATCTCTAAGATTCTGTATTCTTTTCTCAAGGTATTTATATGCTTGTGATGTTGTTGTAAACTCTGTGATTGTCTGGCGCATAATATCAATGTCGTTACTCACTGCCTCTAAGATATCTAAAGCAGATAACAACATCTGTCTTTGGTGTGTTTCCTTATTATATTCTGCCGTGGCAGATAATCCATTTTCTAATAAAAATTGTGTATACTGTTCGTCAGAAAAGTATACTTGATTGGACAATTCCATTTTTAAACGATCTAATATTTGCATGATTCCTCCTTTCATTGCATCAAAAAAGGAACCTAGTCGGTTAAACTAAGTTCCCTTGTGTGTTAGTGTTTAATTACTAATTACTCTCTTCATCCGTAGATAATGAGTAATGTGCCTCAAACACGCTTTATTAAATTTATAAATATTTTTTCTTTTCCAACACCTATTTATAGTATCACGGATTACATACGGAGCAAGGACTCAATCCACGTTGTTCCGCTTCTGACTTAGAAATCGTAATATCGCTCTTCTTCAAATATCTACATCCTGCTGCATGGTATTTACTTCCATAATCCGTAATATGCACGATCACGTCAGATGATGTTGATGAGTCGTCATCGGATGATGAGTTGGATGAACTGCTAGATGATGAACTTGAAGATTTTGCCTTGGCAGATACCGCTTTAGGTTTGGCGGTTTTCTTCTTCAGTTTCATATATTTTTTATTCAGTTCGTCAAATCTATGAATTAACAAAGAATGATTTTCTTTTAAATCATGATATTCACTATTCAAAGAGTAGTAATCAGTATTTGCACTTTCAAGTTGTGATTCAGCATATTCTTTCTTCTCTTTTAATTTCTGATATTTAGCATCCAGTTTCTCATATTTGGTTTCCAACTGGCTTTTTTGCGAAGATGTTTGTCCGATAAATACCAAACTGATTGCCAGACAGATACCAAGCATCCACATGATTATTTTGTTATTTTTGTCATTTTTCATACTTTATACTCCTCTGTTGTGTTGGTGTCTACCATTTATAACCACAGTTCTTACATTTAAATGTTTTACCGATACTGGAACTTAATATTCCAAAGGTTAATCCGCTAATCGCTCTTGAAGTTGCGCTAATTTTCTGAATATCAGTACTATTGCAATTAGGGCAATGTAATTGTTGAGATTTCCTTAATTCAATTCTTTGCCGAATTTCTTTTTCTTCTTTCTTCTTTTTATCATATTTCTTATAAAATTCAATTGGAATTGTGCTTGGAATCGCATGATACTTTTTACAATATTGTTTTATAGACCATCTATCTTTTTTCTTTGATGCCTTACATTCTTTTTTAATTTTATGTTTGATAATGTTGTCATAGTCAAACCAAGTATCATCTTCTGCATATTCGTGCAAAACAGTTTGTAATTCATTTTCCAAATTGATTTTTACCCCATAAACATCACAACAGCCATCAACGGACACTTCTGTTTTTTGAACAATCTTATTGCCACATAATGGGCATGCTCGTTCATTTGGATTTTTTGTTGTATATTCACACTTTTTACATTTATAAATCACTTTTTACCTCATTATCTATATATTCCTATATGTTTATTATACACTAATTATATTAGAGAACGCAACTTATTCGACCAATCACTTTAGCAAATCTTTGTACATCTCTGCTTTTTCTTTCATTCTTCTGATTTTTGCTTCCTTGTGTCTCTTGACCATAACCTCAATCACTGTGCCTGCTTTATCCACGACAACAGATACCATTGTCATGTATCCTAATAGTGTTACAATCTCGTGCCCTGGCATAGTTAATAATGTATGTAATAATTCCATATTTGTGTCTCCTTATTTGTTGAAAAAGATATCAGCACAATCTCTCATTCCCTGCAAATAAATCTCTCTGCAAAGGGTTCGATGATTTGTCGATACCTCGGTTTTGTATTCTTCTAATTGTTTTGTTTGTTCCTCATTTAAGCAAGATTTCAATTCATGCAAATGACTTTCCTGCATCTTGATAGATTCTGCATAATCCTCGTCTAGTAGTTTTGTGCGCTCCTGCACTTCCTTGATCAGTTCCTCTGCAAGGTAACTATGCATCATTTCATTATAGATTTCTCTTTTCATCTGTTCCATATTGCCGTACCTCTTTCTTTTTATCCTACTTTATCACACTTAATCCTACTTAGCAATATAACGCACTACCATATGGTAAGATACGGATAAGCGAGGTATGGATATGAAACCATTAAAAAAGAAAGTAAGTATCACATTAGACAGCGATCTGGTTGAAATGATCAAAACGATGGCAGAGGAAGATGATAGATCGTTTAGCCAGTATATTAATATGGTATTGAAAGACCATGTAAACCGTGAAAACGAAGGGACTACAAGAGAGTAGTCCTTATTTTTTTGCTGTGGGGATTTTTGGGGTTTCCTCTAGCCCTGTTTTGAAAAGAGGAGTAATGACCTGTAATATCGTCACATTGCACAAGTTTTTCTTGTATTTTTGTACATATTTACCTGTTTATTCTTCGTAAGATTACCAATCTAGCGTTGTTTTTGGAAATAATTGGTACAAATATCGACATAAAATTTTGCTTTTATCACTCATTTTAAATTGATTTGAAATACTGATATTTTATCAAATGGATTTTGGAAGATATTTCCAGTGATTCTAACGCAATCTATACGTCCTGTCCTTGCAACCATCAAAAAACCTAGCAATACTAAGGAATTTTTGCCTATAGAACGGCAAATTTTTTGGATGTATCACTCCCAACTATTTCCAAATTGCGTTCACCCAAAACCTGCGTACCCATTTCGAGTACCCAGACGGTACTTGAGACCGACTTATTTTTAAGCCCGTGTCTGCTCTTTCTCTACCTCGCCACTAGCACCATTCTCTTCATCTAACCGCTTCAACTCTGCCACACTGTCCGTAATTAGATCACTCTTTTCCATGACACTCTTTCTACTGATCGCACCGAGTTCTCTCATTGCTTTTAAATTAGATACCATTTCTGTTGTAGCAACTGGCATATTTACATTGTAAACAACCTCAACATCGTTTGACACCTCAGTACCCTGCATCTTCAGAATCATTTGAAATCTTCTGAACCTTTCTTGAAACCCTTTGTTCAACCATTTCTTCGTTTCATCTGCATTGATATTTGCCATGTGAAAAAGAATCTTCATGGATACTTCACTGATGTTTGCAATATTCGTCGAACTACCTAACACACTCGGTATGCAAGCGATATCATTTAGCATCTGCTTGATATTATCCAGATACAACTTGATCGTATTGTAATCCATCGTTGTACTCACAACCTTGTAATCTCCGTTATCCAGATTCATTACATAACCTGTTGCATCAGCAGGAATCGTGGATTCAATCCTTTGACCTACAGCCACAGGCATTGGATTCAAACTGTTAATATAGATTGCGTCGCCCATCTTACTCAAGATATCTTCTAAGTCATCCATAATCGGCTTAATATCAGTCAACATACTTACACCAAAGTTGTAATCAATGTCATTAAAATTATGATAGTGAATAGGTAATCCACACACATTAATCTTACTATCTTCCATATGTAGATACCCACCATCATTATTCCAATTCTCTACATAAGTCGGATAATATACATTATAAAATGTGATATTCGTAAATATATCTGTCCATGTTTCGATAAATGCAATGTAATTCCCACGATCATCATAAACAGGATAACAGTCGCCACTATCAAGCACCTTACTTTTAATGATTCCATCTTCCACATAAACAACCTCGTAAGCATCACCAAACTTATTGACTCTATCCAGAATCTGATAATCTACTGTCTCGTACTGTCCTAACTTATAGATTTCGTTAAAATTCTTGATCGTATTTTCGTTCCCACTAAATGATACCTTCTTGCCAAGTAAGTACGTTGCATGGAATCTAAGCACTGTTTTTGCATAGTTCAGAATCGTCTTTCTTGTAATGAGTTCTTTTCCTTTATAAGCACAGTTCTCTCTTCCAAGTACCTTGTGTCTACCTGCGAGATAGTCACGGTTCGCAATACATTTCGTAATCCTGTTCACATGATAAGGTTGATTGACTTCCTCAACGAACCACTTGGCAGGATTCTCATACTTATTTTTATACTCTTCAATTGCCACGTTGTCTCTCCTTTCTGTTCTGTTTCTTCTATATAATATCGTCTAAAATGGATACCATAATCCATTCTTCATTCCTTGAATACAAAGACACAAGCCCATAACCAAGTCATCATGACTGCCACTGATTGCGCCCATACTTCCATTATCATTTGCAACGAACACCTTCATCTCTTCAAGCATATCTTTACTCTTAATCTGGATTAACCCTTTGTCAAACCATTCACGGCAGTCATTTACTATGATAGATTTTGTCTTATTATTCGTGTCAAATCCGACCCTCCAGATCGTCCTCTGGAATTCATCATATGTCTTATACTTGGTCATGTTCATATAATGCTGTTCATAGCGCAGACGTTCAATCACACTATGCCCACCACTTGCTTTCTCAACTGTAAGCAACGCCTTATTATAGTATCTGCCTAAAGCATTTAAGACATCGGCATACTGATATGGCTTGATCTTATTATTCCTAAACTCAGCCACTTGTTGACCTTCTCTGTTTAACACGATAGCAGTAGAGTAGTCCTGTCCCAATCCTTCTGAGCAATCGACACCTATATAATATTTCTCGCCCATTCGTGGCAACTGCCAGATATGAAACGTCTTACCAAGATACGGCATTAATATAGTAGGTAACCCTGTGACCTGTTTCTTTGCTAATGGCTTGATCTTGTTCTCTACGATCGTAGTCAATGATGCCGTGATCCTCTTAGAATCAAATAACTGTTGCCCTGTGGTCAAGAAACATTCAGTATCCGTTGATGGATATTCTACTTGGAATGTATCAAGTCCATCCGTAGATACTTTCTTTCTACGCCAAGCAATCTGAGCCAAAGAAGCACCCATCTTTAATAATTCCTGTTCATCTTCGTCAAGTTCCATGTCTTTAATTTTCTGTGACGTTCTTGCCTCATACTCAGCCACCGCTTGTTCATACTGGTTAGAAAACAAGGATTTGCCATTGATCCAATTGAAAAAGAATGGTTTATATGAATTGTCACCGTTCTTTGCTTGAATATATAGTTCTGAAAATTTGTTAAATCCATTTGCCGTAGATTCAATAATGATTCTTCCAGATTCACTAACTGCCTGTGATAATGCGTGTAACTGTTTATCTGCGTTCTTCCAAAAAGCAAATTCAGATAAATGTACGATACCATTCAATGTATCTCCACGCCCAATCTCTTTGTTCCCTGCCGTCAAGCAAGTAATCTTGCTACCGTTATCAAAGCATAACGCCTGTCTGTTATTTACAATCAACTTCGGTTTAATGATATCTGGTAAACTGTGATACTGTTGTTTTAATTTATCAAAGATAGTGTTGCAACTAGATTGATTGTGACTTACCAGAAAACAAGTTGTGTTCTCATGTACCACACATTCTCTAATTGACAATGCAATGGTAATGGATGAGATACCTAACTGTCTACTCTTAAGGATAATGTTATTGGATTGCATATTCTGAACCAATTCTTTCTGTTCGTCTGTCAATATAAATGGTACAAGTTTTCCTTCTTTATCTGCAATCTTAATGAATGATTCGATCCAAGCCACCTTGTTTTCATCTTGCCATAACCACGCAAGTTTTTGTGCGTTTGTCTTACTAATCATCACGCACCGCCTTTGAGTGCAGGAATATTAATACCAGATAATAACACGTCCAATTCGTCCTCTGAATCCTCAAAGAAGTCACTGTTGTGGAAGTTTTCTACATACTTAGCCGCATTGACATCTCCATTCAGCGCCTTGTTCATCATTTTCTGATAAATCTGCATCGTATTTAGTGTTCTCATATTTTTCATGTATATTTTAATTGCTTTTTGAGCATCATCTCTAATAAGCCAGTTATTCTCACAAAATTCCTCTGTTTTATTTGTTCCGTCTTTGCTTTTAAACTGCATATCACATTGGCACAGTTCGTCCCATTTGCATCTTTTTTTCTGGTCTGACAGATACCATTGCACATACTTAGCAATGTGATATGGACAGATTTCCTGCATTTTCTGTAGCAATGTTTTATCTTTACTTTTTGCCATTTGTTTCTCCTTTCCTGTTTGATTTTAAAAGTCCAATAATATCCGATTGCGCAACTTGTTGTGCGATCGAAGTTCAACATTTAAGTGAGCGTAGCGAATCTAATGTTGGACATCTAGGGGTTTGGGGCTTGTCCCCAAGAGGATGAGGAAACCTTTACACTCAACAACTTATCTGGCACCATAATAAACACGCAAAAAACGCTTCGCTTATTTTCGCTCTCTGTCAATTGCGACAAGCGCAATTTCCTATTGGGGAAGATTACTTTTTCTTTTTAAAATTTTTAAAATCGTCGTTTTCTTCAGTATTTATAAGGGTTTTGATGCAAAATAGGTACGAAATTGGTGACACCCTATATAGAAGGGTTACACCAAAAACGTACCTAAAATGGCAAAAAGTCCAGTATTTATAAGGGGAAAACGACGATTATTTTGTAGGAATAATCTTCCATACTCTCATTTGCTTTGCTTTCTTTTCACCGTTAACTCTACGGTTTGTCTTAGTTTCCTCTATCTTAAAAGGAATTCCCATCGTTTCTAATTTCTCATTGATTGTCTTTGCTGTTTTAACGACTCTTCCATTCTTGCGTAAACTAAGTTCCTGCACGAGTTTATCTTTCTGTGACTTATCGCAAAATTCTGTTTTATCATTCGCATATCTATCCAAAGTAAAGATGATATTAATGTACTCTGGTTCGTAAATCTCATACTTCCATTTGATTATGTTGCCAAATCTGTCATATTTATGCGTCCTCTCGAACTTATCAGCAAGATATGAGCAGTATCCATAATCGCTGAGATTTATCATCTTATTGTATAATTCGATATCGCTTTCTTTTTTCTTAAGCATCAATTCATTGACCTTCAAGCAATTATCCTTTTTATCAGTATAGATAATTCCACTCTTATCTACATTAGCGTTAAATCTTGGATACTCTTTGTAAAATTCATCTTCTCCGTTAAAATCGAGGAATTGTGCAGGCGCAATATTTTTCTTAATTTGTGTGATCATACCGCCTAATTGTTCATTGGTTCTCGCACGAATGTAAACATCAATCTTCTCTGAGTATGCGCCATTGTCTTTCCTTCTGCCGATACGTCGTCTGCCCATGCACTGGATCAGCGAACCAAAATCACGAATGTCAATCATGACCTCTTTTACGTCTTTATCTTTAATATTTACGCCTGCATCTAGGCAAGCAGTAGTGATGAGTAGGTTTTCCTCGAATCTCTCGTTCTCAAGCATCTGATTTAACTTCTCTTTGTCCATATATTTGGCATAATCTTTGTTACTATCGCTACAACAGAAGATTGCATTATCCTCGAATTGCTTGTATAATTCGTATGCCTTTTTGGCAGATTCAATAAAGAAGATTGCCTTCGTACCTTTGCAAATTACCTCTTCTGCTTTACGTTTAAATGCGTCCTCTCTGTAAAAGAAGTAGAGTTGATTGATAAATGACCAATTGGTTGGTATCTTGTATTTAAGGGGCTTTATGCCTTCTCTTATGCCTAATTTTTGGGCGTTATCTGTGAGATAATCTCTCATATAAGATTCAATATTCTCTCCTGTCGCACTCATGAATATCTTTACTGCCGTAGTACATTCCATGATCATGTCATATGCAACGTCTGTTGTGTCGTTGAAACTTGCATCTTCTGTGAAGTAGTGGTACTCATCTGATACTATGTAGCCATAATCGTAGGGATTGAATTCATCGTCAAAGTCACTGCATCGTTTGTGCATGGAAAACTTCTGATATGTAACAATATCTATGACATCATCTTTTCCATCTGATTCAATTTCCATCATAAATTGATCAACACACTTGCGACGATGTATGAGGAAGAGAATCTTTTGACCCTCTTCCTTTGCAATGTTGTATAAGGTATTCTTTATAAAGTATGATTTGCCAACGCCAGTACCCGCTTCAATAATGACAGGTACATCTGGTTCCCATTTCTGAATATCTTCAACTGTAATTAAATCGCTTACTCTTGTATTTTTGCTTACTTTTTTTACGTTTGTTGCCATAAACTAAACTCCTTTGTTCGTTAATGTTAGATTATTATTTGTTTAAATATTTTGAAATCTCTGTTTCAAGATTGTCAGATTGTCTAAATATAAATACATTTTTCTGAGGATATTTTTCGTTACGTTCCATCTTTTTGAGGATAAATCCCTGCATCATAAGGTATCCTGCTAGTTTCTGGTTAAATATAATTTTGTTTTCTGTTTTATTCTTGTTCATGTGTTTGTTCTCCTTATATTTGTATTTGTTTTGTTGAGTAGCCCTCAATTCAAGGGTAACTGACCTAAATTCTGAGTACCAAGATTGTTGGCACCTAAATTTTTGGTAGGAAGATTGTTCATACCTAAAACTTTAGTCCTCTAAACTGTCGATTACTGACCTAAGTTTGACCCGCTAACATTATTAGCGGTTAAGATTTTGAGTGCTAACATTATTAGCACCTAAAATTTTGGTAGGAAGATTGTTCATACCTAAATTTTGGTCTACGAACAATCTTCGTGGTCAAAATTTTAGTTATGCGAATAATTCTTTTTTCAATGCTATTCTTTCCTCTCTTGCTATATTAAGCAAGTCCTCTTTTAATTCTTCTGTACCATTGAAGAGGAATATTGTTTTGATTTTGTTTTTTCTATCTGGTTGCACTTGCACAATATGATGACCTCTGCGCAATAATTCGTTTGTTAGATCACCATTATGTATTACAATTCTGTCATCACTTGTATATTCCATTATTCCTTCACCTCGATTGAATAGTTTAGTAGATTTGTCTTAGTAAGCGCATAGCAATATGGCTCTTGTGGGATTATCTCATCATATCTCTTCACTCTTTTTCCATAAATATCTTTCACAACGTCAATAAAATATTTATCTGGATAAAACTTATCCTGTGGCAATTCAATGTGAAGATTTGTATCTGTATCCCATAAAAGAGTATCGTTGATTGCATCTATATCAATCTTTGTGATTACATGACCCTTTTTCAGTGTAATCTTCTCTTTTAATTTATACTTATCTTTTATGTTTTGAAACTCTTCAATGCTATGTCTTTCAATACAATGATAAAATTCTGGCAAGTCCAATATATCTACCAGATAATGTTTCACATGCTTCTGATATCTTGAACTGTAATATCCCAAAAATGCGCTGTCGATTGCGAGCAACATCATCATTGCTTCATCAGTTAAACCTTCTTTTTGTAAATCATATAATGACCAAAGTAGTAATACTGTTGACCCCGCATATTTCTCTGTGTAATTTTGTCGTGTGATATTCTCCATGAGATTTGGATTGATAGATTCTTCGTTTTTATAATCAATATTTGAAAATCTTGTGATGTGATTATCGAAACATTTGCCTTTGTGCAATGCCAGATCAACGCCAATTCCTTCTGACTGTGTGGCGTTCTTTGTTTTTCCTTTGAGGTCTTGACCCTCATGTCCTTTGACTTTCTTCTTTAATAAAAATATTTCTTCGACATTCCATCCCATTACTTGCTTTAAGATTGCGCAAGACAATAATGAGTCAATGTCGTCCGTTAATATCGTATGATATTTATTTTCTGTGTCTTTGTACCAAGTAGGTACATTATTTGTTGCTTTCTGTGTCATAAAAATCACCAATTGGTGAACAAGATGAACTAGCACCTTGTCCTTCCAATTGATAATCAATGACAAAGAAAGCGAATAAGAATAAATCCATCTTATTCACCTTCCCTTCTGCTTAATTTGCGTACTTCTGTTACTGAGTTTCTCCAACTAAAATTAAAATCATTATTGAAACTAAAATATAATTACCCTATGCCCTAAGACAGGGCACAGCAGTTATTTGTCGACCGAGTTATTTTTGACGCGGGCTTTTTTGCTTGTTTTCTTTTCCTCTCGTGGCTTCAATAAGCCATAACAGCAGTTTAACCAATCATTGTACATCTTCTCGGTTGGAATCACTTCGCATCTTTCGATGCCTTTAATCCATCTGGTCGAGCACCCGAGACACTCAGCCATATATTTTTGTGTTAAATTGTGGTAAATCCTTAAAAACTTTAATCTATCTCCGCCAAGCATCTCTTTGCTCCTTTCATTTATTCACTTACTGTTGGAGTGACAGTTGATCCTGCCACAACAACTCCACTGTCATCAATCAGTGCAACTGCATAGTATTCAGAGCAGTATACAGTAGTTGTTCTTGTGCTTGCATCTCTCGCAGGTTCGACAAAAGGATTCTCTTTTGGAATTAAACCAATAGATTCCTTTTTAATTGTAAGAATATAACCCTCATGTTTCGCTGTGTCGTATAATCTGTCAGTTACAAGTACAGGGATACCTCTGAAATAACCTAATAAGTTATTCTGCATCACACCTGTGCCATCTGTAGTAAATGTCTTTGTCTTGTCAACAAATCCATCCATTTTAAGGAAAGATGGAACAAAAGCGCTATGGATATAGATTCCTGCAAAATCTTCTGCATTGGCATCATCTCCATATAAACCTAAGATAGCGTTCATTTCGTCGAATGTGATCTGATGTTTTGTAGCAATCTGGCTTTTTAATGGTGTTGTTAAAGCAACATTAATGCAATCTGTATCCAGTTTTCTGGCAAGTGAGATTGCCTGCTGTTTTGCGGCTTCATCTAATGCATTTCCGAATTCAACTGCGTCGTCGTAATCATTAACGGATACCGCAGGAGCGGCTACCATCTTAATAGTTGCCTGTGTGCTTGTCTGCTTTAACGCTGTCTTATCCATTGCAGTTCCAACTGTAATGTCTTTTGCATCACCGATATAAGCCCATTTAGGCATGCTAACTGTTTCCCCAGGTTTTCCAACTAAAGATTTAACAACCTTTGCACACTGGGAGATAACTACTTTTCCTTCGATTTTTTCTCTGACTAATTCCGCATAAACGTCTGGAATAATCATGTTTTTATTAACTGCATTTGTAGAATTGTTTACAATATTTGCCATTGTGTTTTCCTCCTATATTATTTGTTAATTTGTGTTTTAATTTCTGAGACATCTTCTCTGATGTCATCTAAGTCATCCTTATAAGATGTAAGCACCTGCACGAATTCTGCATTTGTGGCAGATAATTTTTCGTTCTGTTCCTGTGCTTTTGAGATGACCGAATATAATTTTTCTTCTCTGTTTTCGTTTTGTGTCTGCGATTTTTCCCACAATTTCCATATAAAAAAAGCCATGGCAATTACCATGACGATAGGGAATCCTAGTTGACTTATCGCAGTTTGTAGTGCATTGTAATTCACTCCTTTGTCCTTTCCGAAAACCGTATATTAGCCGAGCGCAAAAGTTCTCTCGGCTAACGAGCGCAAAAGTTCCGTCGTTTCCCCAGATGTGTGGAATTATCTGGCTAACGCCTTATACAGTTCAGGATTGTCTTGAAACAACTGCGCTTTTTCACCGTAGGACATTTTCTTAAAGTCGGCTTTGGTAACTGCTTGCTGTTTACCATGATTGGTGGGTTTATTACCGTTGTTTAACAGATAACCATTGATTGCCACACTTACGGCTTCTAATCCTGCGTCCACATCTTCGCCAAGATTGAGATACTGTCCTAACTCTGTTGGCAGTCCAAGTTCATTAAGTTTAGTAGATAACTCTGCTTGACGTTCTTTTGCCAGTAGTTTCTGTTCTCTGACTTCTAACTCTTTCATGCGGTTTTCAAATTGAATTTCGCTATCTGATTTTTTCGCAGGTTTGTATTGTTTCAATTCTTCCTTTACAGTTCTGAGTTCGTTGCTGTACTTTGTACGAATCTTATCGCCCTCAGATTGAAGAATCTGCTGTACTCCTGCTAACTGTTCATCAGATAAGTTTAAATTTTCTAGTTCCATGCTTCACGTCCTTTCCAGTTGCATACAAAACGCCCTGCAATAGCAGTTCTATCTGTCGCCCCTGTAATGATGTTGTTAATTTGTTGTATCAAAAAAAGACCTATCAATTGCGATAGATCTCTTTCTTCCTTATTATATAATTGTTTCTAAAGTCGCAGATTACGACCTTAGGATTTCTAATATGGCATTTTGCCACCTTTGGACATAACATAGGGAGTATCTGTTGTGACACCCCCTGCTACGTCTCTATATACATTTGAATTAAATAACGAACATTTTTATGTTGGGGATATGCTTCTCCATATAGACACATTTCAAATTTCATTTTGTGCCGTAAATACGGGACTTGTAAATAATTTCCATTTTTTCAAAGTCGCTAAAAACCTAGTGTTTTAGCCAAATTTTGACTTGTCCACGTTGGCAATTTGATAGCGTTACATGTCTAATATATGCTTCTCCATATACACACATTTCACCAACCGTTTTTTTCGGCTGTTTGTCATTTTTAAAAAAATATTTAACCGAAAAAAACGGTTGTTTTTTGACCAATATCAAAAGTTCAATTTTCTCGATTCTCAAAATATATGTGCCCCCCTTATAGACACATTTCGTGTTCCGTATATACGGAACATTTTAAAATTGGCAAAAATTTTGTTCCGCATATACGGTACATTTTTGACCAATATCAAATGCTAACATTTTGTATTTTGGCGTCTTTTAAGAGATACCCCATTCTCCATATAGTGACTTTTTTTGTACCGCAAATACGGTACATTGTAATTTTTAAGTAATAAATGTACCACAAATACGGTACAATTATTTTTGTCTGATAGCGTTACATCGTTCTTCCTATACCGACACTTAGCACATCGTCTGTAATTGGCTATTTTACTGAGTTTTTTGATAGTTTCTGAGAGGTAACTGAGAAGTTTTTTGACGTTTTTTTACTAAAATTCATGTTCTCCCTATTGTTGTACTTAACAAATCTTTAAAAACCCTTGTAAAATAAGGACTTTGTTATTTTATTTTTGAGGCAAGGGAGAAGTTTTTTGACTCTTTTTTACTATTCTACTACCATCTCTCCTATAGTTCCACTTAACTGATCGTCAAAATATGGCTTAAAATCTGGATTTGGTAACCGTATTTTGAAATAAAGGGGGATAATTTTGGATTGATTTTTACTATTTTATTGTTCTGCTATCATGTCTCTCCTATACTGGTACTTAGCGCAACCGCTAAAGCCGTTATAAATACTGCATTTAAAGCACATATTTTTTTTAAAAGGGGAAGATTTTGGGCTGATTTTTACCACTTTTATCGTTTCATCCATGTCTCCCTATTACAACAAGATTGCCATTCGAAAAAGCCCTTGCAAACACTGGGTTTGAGCGGTGTCGAAAAATAAAACCAAGGAATTTTTTGGGCGTTTTTTACTAAAATTGTCTCTCTCCTATACGTCCACGAAACCGATTCTTTAAATACCGTATAACTACTGGGTTTAAGCGGTATTTAAAATTTAAAGGAAGATAATTTTTGGCGTTTTTTTTCCAAATATCCATCTCTCCCTATTACAACAAGATTGCCATTTGGAAAACACCTTATAAATACTGGCTTTAACGCACCTTTAAAAATAAAAGTGGGAAATTTTTTGGCTGATTTTTTCCAAAGTTGATTGTCTCTCCTATTACAACAAGATTGGTGTCTTTAAAAATCCTTATATTTCCTACATTTATAACCCCTTTAAAAATAAAAGGGGGAACTTTTTTGCCGTTTTTTCTCTAAAATTGATTATGGGACTAGCACATTACCATTTGGGGGATCTGCTTTCTCTCCTATACCAGAGAGAACACTGTCGTCTAAATCCATTGTAACTACTGACTTTAAATGCTCTTTTAAAATAAAAAGGGGATAATTTTGACCGATTTTTTACTATTTCATGTTCTTCCTATATGTCCACGAAGCACAAACCACAGACACCGCATAAACACTGGGTTTTTACGGTGCCGAAAAATAAAAAGGGGAAGATTTTTGGCGTTTTTTTACTAAAAATCTGAACCATTGCAAATCTGCATAGGTTGGATTTACAACAACCCTAAAAAGGGTCATTGCAACCGTCCTCAAAACGAGGACACTTAAACTAATGACTCCACAGTAACGTCCTTAGTTGCTTCTAGTTTCTTGGCAGTGTGATACACTCGAAGTGTGAACTTCTTACCAATTGCGCCATTATCTGTTGTTTTTAAGGTTAATGTGTTGGCTGTTGTATTGAATGTCTCTGTTACGAACGTAAACGAATAGTCACTAATTATCTCATATTGTAGACCGTCCAGATGTTCTTTCACGCCATCATTCTTAGTCACAAAAGTAAATACCATGTCTTTATTCGTATACATTTTACTGTATCTACTCGTGATGGATAGAGTCCAAGGATTGACCTCTGGCTCACTCTCAGTTACCGTAATTTCGTCTGTTGTGACTTCTACATCGTGTTCTGTCCATCTAGCAGTAAATTTAACTGTACCTGCCTTGATAAAGGTAACTGTGCCGTCCTGTGCGATTGTTGCCACTTCATTGTTAGATGATGTCCATTCAATAGTAGGATTAGGTACTATTTGATCGTTCACATAAGCAGTTGTTTCCAGTTTGGTAACTACTAGTACCGAATCGGTACTGGAAGGAATCTGGTATGCCTTTTCATAAGCACCTAATACAAGTCGATAATTAACCGTTGGCTGTTCGTCTGCTGTGCGCTCGCAGTATAAGTGGCAGATGCCATTCTTAGACATGATGTTTTTAATCTTATACGTTCCACCGTACTCATTAAACGTACCGCCTATTGTTAAGCGTTTAGCATCGCTATTTTCCTCTAAAATCAATTCTAAGTCGCCAGACAATAAAATCATCGTGCCGTCACTCGCAGACGAAATTGAGGTCGTTTTTGTGCAAATTATCCTAAGCCCAGTGACAGTTCCTGTGTTGAGATTTAAGATACCATCTGTCTTCTGTACTGCTGATTTATAGTACACATCATTTTCTGCCGTTTCTTTGTTTAAGGCAATGTAGTAGTTACCTTTATACTTTAAAAGCGTTCCTACGCCCACAGGAGCGTCTATTTGATAGTATATAATGGAAGTATCACGATCTTCTAAGCCGTCGTTATTCTTGCGAAAGACAACCTTAAAATCCTGCGCTTGTGTCACGGCTGTCATAGTTTTACCTTCTCGTTGTAGTGTTCTTGCAAAACTTCTTTGTAGTGTGTCCAATTGATCACCGTCCTTTCCTCATTGAGATTTTATTACCGTCTCCAATCTTATGATTTAATTTATCTAAAGGATTAAATTTTTCAAAATCTATTTGTAAATCATTTCCAAACATTGCCACATATTCTTTTGTAATATCTAAGGTTGAGTGCCCCATAATCTTTTGCAATCTAAATGGATCGCCATGATTGATAACCCAATGCTTCGCAAACGTGTGCCTAAATAAATGGCATGATGTTTTATTAACATTGTGCTTAATGTTATACCGTCTTACCAATTGTTGATAAGTGCGAATTGTTGCTTGTTTACCATAATCGTTGCAAAAAAGATAATCTTCTGGCGCACCGCCCCTAATCTCAAGATACTCTTGCAAGATACTTGCTAATGATTCTGATAGAGGAATTACCTGTTGTCTGCGATTTTTTGTCTTCTGCAACGTGATAAAACCATCATTGAAATTAACATCACAGATACGCACGTTTAATGCTGTTCTAATACGATTGGCTGTCCCCAGTAGATAATTCTCGAATACCCACGTTTTGTATTCTGAAAATGTGCATTTGCGCAGATTTGGTTTTTGCAAGAGGCGTTCTAATTCTTCGTCTGAATAGGTTTGTTTTATCGGCTTTTCTGTCTTGCATAATTGGATTTTAAATGGATCAAGGTAATCACAGTCCATACAATAATATAAAAACGCTCTGAGAGTTCTGAGATAAGTATTAACGGTAACATCACTGACTTTAACTTCTTCTCTAAGCCATAAGATATAATCATCAATCGTATCTTCTGTGATTGTAGATACTTGTTTTCTGGTATCATAGAAGTCGAAAAACCTTGCGCAGATTTGCTTATAGGATAGAATTGTTTTGTCGGATAGATTACGCACAGTACATTTACGAATGTATAGTTCAAATGCGTCTCCGATAGTTAGATTAGTAGATTTAGACATATTGATTTTCTTCATAAAGATCCCTACTTTCTATAGTGTATAACCACAATGAAATTACGCAAGAAATCTAGCGAAAATCAAAAATGCGATTTAGAAGCAAAAGTACCTCTAAACCGCATAAAACTTAATTTTTACTGAGCGTGCGGGGATTCGAACCCCGGACAACTTGATTAAAAGTCAAGTGCTCTACCACCTGAGCTACACACCCTTAAACTGGGGTAGCTGGACTCGAACCAGCGGTGCAGGAGTCAGAATCCTGTGCCTTACCACTTGGCGATACCCCATCAATGCGACAGCTCATTTATATTATCATATGTTTCCGACAACTGTCAACACTTTTTTTGAATTTTTTTAAATTTATTTTTCAAGAGTGAATTCTTTCAGATATTGACTGTTCCAGAAACGGTCGGTTACTGGCTGCCAATATTCAAATATGATCTTCCCCTTATTCCCTTGTTCTGAGAATCTCCCTTTATCTTCTCCCTTTCCAATATAAATTTCGAGAATCTCTCCTCTTCCAGATTCTTTTCCTTGATTATCATAAAAGCAAAGTGTCATTCCCTCACTCAACTCTCCTCTGACAAACTCAACTTCCATGGAGCCTTTCCCTTCTTCGATGATTTCCATTCGTTCAATATAAGTAAGGCTTCCTTCTAATTGATGCAGCTTATAAATTCGTTTTCTTGCTTCTTCATTTTCTTTTGAAGGTTCCTGTTTTTTTAAATATTCAAAAAATCTCATGTTCTTTCCTCCATTGCTCTGTTCTACTTTATCATAATTTGTTTCCATATGAAAGTCTTCTCTGTAAAGAAAGTTCTCTTTATATTTTACATTTTATCAGTTGACACTTCCTGATTTTTATGTTAGATTGTCATTATTGTAAATGATTTAAATACAATGATAAGGAATAGTAGAATATTTAAGACATTCAGAGAGTTGCTGGATGGTGCGAAGCAATTGTTGATGATATTTGAACTCGCCTTTGAGTAGCATGCTGAACTTACAGTAGGTATTGCCGGAGTCCAACCGTTACAATGGAGAGATATCGGTTTTATAACCCGTATCAGTAAGAAGTGCACGTTTCTTTATAACGTGAATTAGAGTGGTACCGCGGAAGTTTCTTCGTCTCTATCCTGATAAGGATCAGATTCGGAGTTTTTTTTATGTTATCGTACATTTATTTCATCCGATACATGATACCCCCGTATCCACCTTTCAATACTTAAAACATACCTACAACAATCATTAATTTTTGAAAGGAGCTTCACAGCAATGATGAACCCAAGCAAATATGAAAGACAATATTTTATGCCACCTGAAACGTCCCTTGACTGGACAAAGAAAGAATATATCACAAAAGCACCTACATGGTGTAGTGTTGACCTTCGTGATGGAAATCAGGCTCTGATCATTCCGATGAGTCTTGATGAAAAAGTTGAATTTTTTAAACTTTTAGTAAAGGTTGGTTTCAAAGAGATTGAAGTTGGTTTCCCTGCTGCTTCAGAAACAGAATATACATTTTTACGTACTTTGATCGAAAATGATCTGATCCCTGATGATGTTACCATTCAGGTTTTAACACAGGCAAGAGAACATATCATTAAAAAGACTTTCGAAGCTTTAAAAGGCGCAAAAAGAGCGATCGTTCATGTATATAACTCTACTTCTGTTGCACAGCGTGAACAGGTATTTAAAAAATCCAAAGAAGAGATCATGAAAATTGCAACAGACGGTGCAAAATTATTAAAACGCCTGGCTGATGAGACAGACGGTAACTTCTTATTTGAATACTCTCCAGAGAGTTTTACTGGTACCGAGATCGACTATGCATTAGATGTATGTAATGCCGTTCTTGACGTATGGCAGCCTCGTCCAGACTGGAAGGTCATCATCAATCTTCCTGTAACTGTACAGCTTTCAATGCCTCACGTATATGCCAGCCAGATCGAATATATGAGCAAACATATGAAATACCGTGAAAACGTAGTTTTATCTCTTCATCCACATAATGACCGTGGATGCGGTGTTGCTGATACAGAACTTGCCTTGCTTGCAGGTGCTGATCGTGTCGAGGGTACTTTATTTGGAAATGGTGAACGTACAGGTAACGTTGACATTATCACTCTTGCATTAAATATGTATACACACGGTGTTGATCCAAAACTGGACTTCTCTAACTTACCAGAACTTACAAAAGTCTATGAAAGATTAACAAGAATGTCCGTTTACGAACGTCAGCCATACACAGGACAGTTGGTATTTGCTGCATTCTCTGGATCTCATCAGGATGCGATTGCCAAAGGTATGCACTGGAGAGACGAAAAACATCCAGAGCACTGGAATATCCCATATCTTCCAATCGATCCACACGATGTTGGACGTGAATACGAAAGTGATGTTATCCGTATCAACAGTCAGTCTGGTAAAGGCGGTATCAGTTATGTACTAGAAGAAAACTTTGGATTCCATATTCCTGGAAAAATGCGTGAAGATGTAGGATACACAGTCAAAGATGTATCTGATAAACGCCATCAGGAATTAGTTCCAAGAGATATCTTAAAAGTATTCAAAGAAGTTTACGTAAATATTGATGATCCATGCAAATTAAAAGAAGTGCACTTCGTACAAAAAGACGGTGGCATCGAAGCAGAAATCTCTTTAGAGAAATCTGGTGTTCCAAAACTTTACCACGGAAAAGGAAATGGTCGTCTGGATGCTGTAAGTAACGCTTTACAGAGACACAGTGATATGCATTACTCTATCGTTACTTATCAGGAACACGCTTTAAATGTTGGTTCTAACTCTCAGGCTTGTGCTTATGTTGGAGTTCAAGAACCAAATGGTAATGTTACTTGGGGATCTGGAATCCACGAAGACATCATTACTGCTTCTGTATTAGCACTGATCAGCGCTGTAAACCGATTAGATCAGTAGATTGTGATTTGTAGGTAGTGTTGGTCCTATATGAGTCAGAAAGAAGATAAGAAGAAATATTTATAAGAATAAAGGGTGACA
>ENA-OPSV01001036-OPSV01001036.1-human-gut-metagenome-genome-assembly--contig:-NODE-1036-length-20282-cov-3.127355_pt1 | contig 20282 bp, 24 predicted proteins | sample MGYA00241460_ERZ501912 | MGnify/ENA primary metagenome ERZ501912 (study PRJEB25962, sample SAMEA2042402) | human gut metagenome | biome: human gut; feature: human-associated habitat; material: faeces...
CATCAAAACCTAATCTTCTTTTATTATGAATTTTTATATAGTGTTCAATTGCTGCATGACATGCTTCACAATCAAATTCATATTGCATTCCTTTTTCATAATAATAGTCTTTTTGTTCCATAAATATTTCTCCTTTTTGTTTAATTTTGAAATTATAAATCTAGACAAAAATATGTAAGATTTTTAATCCTTATTATTAAACAAGTTTTATGGCTAAATTTTTAGACTTTGGCTCCTAGACTTGTGTTCAAGAAAAATTTATAACACTACTATGGTAACATAAATTGAAGGTACGATGTTCTATTTCAATTGCATAATTGCTAATAGAACAATGTATAAAATAATAATGTACAAAAAATTATATTTCATAGTTAAATGAAGAGATAAACTCATGTTAATTAACTGTGAAATAAATACAAATTTAAAAATTAATAATCTGGTAGATTTAAATAAATTAAAGAACAAGAAGTCTAAAATTCCAAAAAAATCGAGAAAAAACAAAAGAACTATTCATAAATATAAATAATCAGATAGGTATGTTTCAATTACATCAAGAAATAAAAAATCTCAATTTGATAATTATTAATATCTAAAAAAATCACTCAATGATGACTATACAGTATTCGTATATAAACGTGTATTATGGCAATAGTCGAAAGATAATTTTGACATGAAAGTTACTTAATCTTTGTTTCAAAAGTATATATCATTTGTTGAAGAATTTGATCAATATTAAAAAAAGTGTAAAAGTACCTTTTTCTAGCACACTTGAGACTAGTCTAGGACAATAGCCTCAAATAAATTGGAAAAAAGACTAAAACACTTTATAAGTTATGCTCTATTAATTACAGATGAATTAAAATATCTTCCCATCGATAAAAAAGATTCCAAATTATTTTTTCAACTTATAGATAAAAGATATGAAAAGAAAAGTTCAATCATTACAACAAATATCTTTTTTCGAATTGTGATAATGTATTTATGGATTCAGTTATAGCTAACGCAATATTAGACAATGTGCTGCATCATGCACACGTAGTCAACATTCCAGAAAAAGTTTACATAATTAATGACTATTACGCATAAACAAAGTCAAATGATTGTAAATTCGTATATTGACATTTATAAATCAAAATTTTCACAAATAATCAGATAGAAATCATAATGGACGTACTTATTTGTAGATGGACAAGAAAATTCCAGATATTTCGTTAATAAGTTTGGTTTTAGCAAATATGAAAATTTATGTCTAACTGTAGTCTTTTAGCTTATATAAAAATTGTTTCATATCTTTTAAATACCTAACTTTCCATCATAACTTTCACATTTACATATGAACTCAATAAATTCTTTTGCTAAGTTTTCCGCATCAAAAATTGATGAAGCAGGATTATAACAGAAATTCTTTTTTCTATTTTCTTGAATAATATTATCCAATTCGTTTATCTGTCCAAAGGGCGTTTTTGGATAACACACACCATTACTATTTATATAATCAGTATAGGTTTTATCAAATTGTGCAGATTCTAAAATACAATTGACTTCATTCTCGTTCGAAATGAAAAAACGCATAAAATTAAGCTCATATTTTACATCATTGATTGAAACCCAAATATATCTAAACAAATTACTGTAATTTTTTCCATTCATTTTTAGAGATCCGCTTCGTTTATCTATACTGCCGTTTTTAGTATATTTATGATTTGTTTCTACTATAATATTGCTTTCTTTTAAATTGTTATTGACACATTTCAGTATTTTATCTATACAGGTACAAACTTCTTTTAAAATTTCTTCTTCTTTGTCTTCTTTTAAACAAAAATGAAAATTATATGTCCCTTTTCCATTTTCTGTATCTATATCTACAATAGACTGTACCTTAGATGATTCATATTTTTGAAATAAATCATTTCTATACAAATTTCCTATCTTGTATTCTCTACCTAAAACTTCAACAATATCGTTAACTCTTACCTTTTTATTCACCATATAATCCTCCCTTTTTTACAATACTTTCTTATTTACCCACTTGTCTACTACTAAATTTATCAATATCATTTGTTTCATATTGAAAATGCATAGCCACTTCATCATCAAAAACTAATCTTCTTTTATTATGAATTTTTATATAGTGTTCAATTGCTGCATGACACGCTTCTCGATCAAATTCATATTGCATTCCTTTTTTATAATAATAGTCTTTTTGTTCCATAATTATTTCTCCTTTTGTTTAATTTTGAAATTATAAATCTTTACAAAAAACAACTAAATATTTGTAAGATTTTTAATTCTTATTATTAAATAAGTTTTTTTAGAATTCATCTCTCCCATAGCGTATAACGGGAGTCAAAGCTTCATGATTATAATATAAGTTAAAGATACGTTGATCTCTTCCAAAATTTTTTGGAGTTGGAAAATAGAGTTTTTCTTCATTTTCTTTGTTTGCATCATAATACTTTAATAGATCATCATAAACAATTACCCAATTTTCAGGTTTCATTAAATATCCATAGCGATTAACATTATAATACCATGCTATTTTTTTAACCATGTTTCCTCTAGTTGTTTTTGTTCCAAAAATATGGGCATTATGTATTGAAAAATCTAATTTGAATGAGAGTTCGTGGTCAAAACTATTAAGATTTTCAAACGGTTTATCTTTTCTACTATAACGTTTTAAAAACTCAACAAATAATAATATTTTTTCTTCTTTACCTATCTTTTTTATTTCTTGATCTGTCATAGTTCTTTTTAATCGCATCACTAATTCCTCCGTATTTAACTTTATTATACAAGAGGTTGAAATAAAAATATATTATTTAAAGCTAATAGCGCTATTATTTTCCTCTAATTTAATTATTGTTTTTGATATAGTATCTGCAGCGACATAATTTACACTTTTTTCTAAATTATATGCACTTGAATCTTTCATATATCCATTAATAATTTGAATTGAAGTTAAAGAATCTGTTTCAATATCTATAATATCTAAATTTTTAAACATATTATTTTTACTATTTTTAATTCTATTGTTATTAATATATCTATAAAGATATAATAGAAGATCTCTAATAGCAAAAATTTCTGCGTTTATATTTGAACCCCCAAATTGGGAGCCAGTACATAAAACACCGTACTAGCAAACTGCTCCCCAACCTATTATAGGGTTTCCTGTATGAAGTCCTATTCTTGACCCATCTGTATAAAATTTCATAAGTCAAAATTTCCTTTCTTCATATATTATTTAAGCATTAATTACTGAATAAATATATAGTAAAAGGTTGGTTTATTACCAACCCATTACTACATCACCATCAATTAATCTCCATTTATTTCCAGCATCGTCCCAATAATGATAATAGTCATTAGTATAAGAAGAACCATTTTCATCGGTATATTTCCATACATATCCTTTTGAAGAACTTGAAGATGACGAACTACTATTTGATGAGCTTGATGAATTTCCTCTTGAGCTTGATGAAGATGAATTTGATGATGAACTTCTTCTTGAACTTGAACCGTTTGAAGAATTTGAAGATGAACTTGATGAATTAGCTTTTCTATTTGCTTCTTCTTCAGCTCTTGCTTTAGCTTCAGCTTCTTCTTTTGCTTTTCTTTCAGCTTCTTCGATAGCAGTAACTCTATTGCTATATGAAGTAGTTAAAGCATTGATTTTTTCTTCATATTTAGCAACTTCTTCTTTTGTAGAAACTGTTTCAATTTCATCTTTGATAGATGTTAGTACAGCATTTAAATTATCTTTTGCAGTGTTTAATTGAGTTTTATCTCCAATATTATCAACATCTGTTAAAGTATTATCAGCTATAGATTTATCATATCCTTCAATGAAATATTTTCTCATTTGTTTAATTTTTGAATTATATTCTTTCTTTACTTCACTATAAGAATCTTTAGATTTTGAATATTTATTACTTTCTTTAATTATTGATTTTAAATCTTCTAGTTTTTTAGTACGATCTTTCTCTCTGTTAAAAGCTTTGTAAAATTTATTGATTGTTATTTTTTCACCAGCAATTTTTTCTTCTTTTACATGATTTTCATAAACTTGATAACCTGCAAATCCTCCTACAATAAGAACAATAAATACAATTACAAATATTATTTTTTTCTTACTCATTATATTTTCCCCCTTTGAAAATTATTAATTAAACAGTTCTATAAAATTATACTCAATATATTAAGCATAGTCAATTTTGTAAGCATTATAAAATATAGATAATACTTATCAGGAGGTAACATCATGATTTCCTATGCTCCTTTTTACCAAACTTTATTTAAACAAAATCGAACAGAATATGATCTCATATTTCATCATGGAATATCTAGTAATACTCTTTATCGCATGAAACAAGGTAAACCAATTACCACAACTACATTAGATACATTATGTTATGTACTTAATTGTCAAGTATCTGACATCATTGAATTCATACCTAATGAAGAATAATACTAAATTCAGTATTATTCTTTTTTTATCACTTCATCACACTTATTAATAAAAGCAATGAATTCATTTACAATATTATCTATATGTTCTTCTCTTTCATTTGAATTTTCTTTTGTAGAATTAAAATCTAAACCAATTGTTTCTGGATTATAGAAGAAATTGTAAGCAAAATCGTTTATTTCTTTTAATCTGTGTTTTGTGTATCTTGTTGGATATCCAATATAATTTTGATTGGTATAAATCATTCTTGAAGCGTCAAATTGATAGGCATTGTAAATAACATTTACATTTGCATCCCTATCGATATAAAATCTCATGAAATTCAAGGTATAATATATGCCATTTTTCATACATGGAATGTAGCGAAATAAATGATTTAATTTATTTTCTGCATAAGTTGTTTTATTAAGTGCAGGAAAATATCCACTTTTTCCACCACTTTCATAAACATATATCGTATTTTTATTATAATTTTCTATAGGCTCCATTTTTTTATATTCAGAACTATTTATTGTTACAAATCCTTTTTCTTTTAATACATCAATAATTTTTTCTCTCATATCATGAATATGATTTGTATATTTTTCTATGTATATTTTGTTTTTTTCGCTTTCACTAATATCTAAAACTAAATGGAAATTATGCGATGACACATCAAAAATGTTACCTACTCCCTTATAGGGTTCAAATCCATTTTTAACATCCTCTTTTGATAAATAAATTTTTCCTACTTTTAATTCTGTATTCTTTTTATTACCAATTTCCTTTGTCAATTTTTTTATTAGTTCTTGATCATTTGTCATACTTATTTTTTCCTTTCCTCTACACAAACATAATTATACCACTTATTAGTATATAGCTGCTTCATATATCATTTATTTTGATTTCAACTCTATTTTTTTGAACATCATCTTAACCTATATTCTTTAAGACTTTACATATCAAGTTCATTTGCGATATAGTTCTTAATCTTCCTAAAATAAGTATTAATTCTAATTTCTTCATTATCAATAGTTCTATCATACTTTAAACAAGGATTTTTAATTACTGAATCATAGATAATTTTCGCATAGTAATAATGAACATAATTCTTTGAGAAAAATCTAATCTTTCTTTAATCTTATCTCTAGGAATACCATTTTTTAGCATATAGTCTTCACATAAAGCTAAAGTTCCTCTTGATAAAAATGCATCTGTGCAAATAAAAGTTAATTTAAATTTTATGAGAGACAAATCATTATAAAAATCTTTTACAGTATAAACTTCAGGTTCTGCAAACCTTATGACTTCATGAATTAAAATTAATTTAAATAAAACATTGTTATAGTTAGTTTTATCAAAAGCCAAACAATAATTTTTATTTATATCTATAATATCTGTATCAATATAATTTAAAATTTTCATAATTCATTTTTCCTTTCGTTTGTTGTTGCTTGTTTAAGTTATGATACTACTACAATTATCTTCATCTCTTTATTTCTCCATTATAGTCCTTTTCTAAATAGCTATTATATTCACAGATTGACAACAATTCTCTATATTTTCTTAATTTGTTGTAGAAGATAAAACCTGGTGGTATATCTTCTAACTTTTTATAAGGTGGTCTTTTGCTATAAGTGATATGATCATCTTGAACTTCCATATCTAATTCTAAACATAGTTTTTCAATAAACTCTTTAATAAATATTTCATCTTTTGGTTGTAAATTCTCTTTTACACGTATTTTAACTTCATAATCAGCCATTAAATTACTTCCTTTTGTTCTATTTATTAATTTTATTCATGTCTAAAACTAGATAAGATTTTAACAACTTCTTTTTCTTCTTGACTAGTAAACTTTCCATCTGGTGACTTAGCTGAAAAATACAAATTTGTTCCATATTCAAAAATAAAATCACCGAAAATGAAAGGATATACCATCTGTCCATCCAAGTTCAATGATATTAAATTGAATATTTCCATGAGTTATTTTAATTGATAAATCAATCCATGGTTTAAAAGCTACTTTACCTTCTAATTCAACTTTTTCGTCTGTTTCATATTTAAAATTGCTTTCAACCTTGTCTTTCTTTTCATTTTTTAAGTATTGAATAGATGGATGTTGTTTATAAACAATATTTTCATTTTTATTATCATCAACAACACCATCTTCTGTTAAATATAATTTTTTAGATATGTTTGTAGTTTCAAAAACATCTGCTAATAATCCATTTGTTGTTTCTACAACATACTGATTCTTTTCTTTTTTTACTTGAACAACTTTTCTAATAAAGCCATTAGGTGTTAGATCTGTTATTCCTGAAACAAGAACATCTCCTTTTTCATAATGAGGATTATCTTGGAAAATTAATTGATTATTAAAAACATTAAGTAGTTGATATGCTTTTTGTTTTTCATCTGTAAGTGATATGACATTTTCTTTGATGACTGTTTGATCATCTTGTTCATTGTTGTTTATAAAAGAATATCCTATAAAACCAATAACTAAAACAACAATAATACCTACAATCACAAACTTCTTATTTATCTTTTTCAAATTCTATTCCCTCATCTTATTTCTTCCATGGTATTTCATTTAAACCAATTTCTCTATTTGTTTGTTTTTCATAAATATGTACTTTACCACTTAAATAATCTTCTAACTTACATAACTTTCTTTCTGTTATTAAATTATAAGAAACAATATAATCCACATTATCAATCGTTCTTCTAAATAAATACATTCCTAACATTCTATTTACATTTGAAACATATATTCCATCTTTCTTTTCTTCCATTTCTTTCTTAGCTCCTTTTTCTTTATTTTCCTTTGGTTTACTACTAGAACTGCTTGGTTGACTTTCTCCTTCAGAAGCAGAGAAAAAAGAACTAAGTACTCCCCAACCTACAGCAATAACAATTATTCCAAATACAACTATAAAAAATATCAACTTCACAATAGCTATTGAATTTTCAATAACTAATAATACAACAGGTAAAATAACATAAGAAATTAAAAACGCTCTTAATGATCTAACTATCATATCTATATTATTTGATTTATAAACAATAATACAAAATATAATACCTGCAATAATCATCAACCCTAATACCTTTACTTCTAAATTAGGTATTGATGAAAATAGCTTATACATAAACATTTGTATAAATACAGGTGCACTACTTTTACTAGCATATTGTGCTAATAGATAAAACAAAAACGTACCAAGTAAAACCACATTATCAACAACAAATAATGTCTTCTTTCCACCATTTGTTTCCCTATAGTATTTAAGTGCAATAACGACAACATTAATTAGTAAAAATAAATTAATCACACTTCTTAAAAAGCCATGATACATTCCTCCTACTGTACCTGTTGTAAATAAATCATTACTTATTGATCCTCTCATTTGATGATTAAAGCCATTATTAATCGTAAAAGATAATAAGCTTATAATAAAACTAATAATAGCTAATAAAACCATACCCTTTGGCATAAGAATACTTAAGCTTTCTATTGGATTCTCTTTTAAATGAGCTTTTGCATACTTATACTCTCGATATTTAGATTTAAACTTCTCAAACATACTACTCCCCCTCGCCATAGAATCATAATACAACGATTTAAAGGATTGAATTTGCAGAAAAAGCTACAAATTTGTATAAAAGTATTAATATCAAATATCATAAACACAAACTTAGTGATATACTTATATATAAGAGGTGAAAGAAAATGGAAGAAAACAAAGTAGGATTAACAGAAGAAAAACAAGTAATTAAAAATTTAATTAACTGAAGAAGAATTAGATAGATATGTATATTTAACTATGGTTCTAATTAGTGTGAATAGAACAATTGTATATGATGAGGAGGTTAAAAATACAGTTTTAAATATTTTAAATATGTTTTTAACACAATAAAGAAGAAAATAAATAAAAATAAAAAAGGTTAATATGTAAAATATGAAAGTAAAAGATCTATTAGAGGACTTTATAGACAATAATAGTTGTAGCATTGAAGTTTATGATAGAAGTGATTGTAATAACGTTTATAATTTTAGCTATTCAACTGAAGTTGTAAAACAATTTGGATATTTTACCTTAAAAGAGTGGAGAGTAGAGAATAATACTTTGAAAATAGTTGTTCAAACACATTTTAAATTAAAAGAGTAAATCAAAGTTAAATAAATTTAAATTAAATAAAAAGATAAAAACAAATAAAGGAGAGATTAATTATGTACATGTTAGATGAAGTAAGAGTTGAGAATTTAAGAATTCCAGGAGATCAATATGTTAAAGTTCTTTTAAAGAAAAGTAAATTATTACGATATAGAGGAAAGTGGGCAAATATTGATATGGAAGCATGTGGATTTTATAGAGTTGATACTATTTCTGCAAAAGCAGGTGTTTTAATTATTGAATTAGTAGAACATTAAAAATAATAACAATAATGATGACGGTGATGATATGATGGATAATAATGGCAATAAAGAAAGAAAAAGAAATAAAATTAAATTACTAAAGTATTATTTATTGTTTAATCTTGTTTATTATTAAGGAAGAAAATATATTACTATATTATTATTATTGATATTATTATCATTAAAGCAAAAATGGGAATGGTAAAAATAGTAAGAGTAATAATTATAATAATGATGATAGTGATGATGACAATAGTAGTATTATTTACAATCCGGCAATAAGGAAAATAAAATCTAATTTAAAATTAACTATTAATTATTAGGAGGAAAGAAATTATGAAATTCATTAAAGTAGAAAAACCTACAAAAGAAGAACAAGAAATTAAAAATTTAATTAACTTTTTTAAAACAGAAAGATGAATATGAATTAAATGGATTAAAAACTACTTATATATATTCAAAATGATGAGGAAAAAACAAATTGGCGGCATGACGGCGTAAAATATAATCAAAAAGCTCATAAGGAGCTATTTTTTTAGCAAAAAAAATTTTGTATCTATTAAATCCAGGATTACAATTATGGATTTATCTTGCTATTAAAGATAAAACAAAAAAACAACAAAATTATAGAAAATTATTTTAATGAAATAGATATAACAAACTATGAGCATAAAAAAGAAAAAAAGCTCTAGAAATTCTTTGGTCAATAGCAATTTAAAAGAATTAATAAAAAATAACGATAATATTTTCCAAAATATCTCGTATGAAAATAACATTAATACCATGCTTGATTATGTTGAATTATATTTTAGCAAAGAAAATAATTTCAAAGACAAAGATGATTATCAAAAATTCAATGAACCAATTTTAAATACCTTTTACAACTGGTACTTAAAAGCAACAAATATTGATAAAAGAAATGAATATGTTAAAATATTAGAAACCTCTATTGAAAATATGAAAAATCTATATAACAAAAAAAGACTATCTATATTTGAAAATGTAATCTTGTTTTCAAAATTGCTAAAACTAAAATAATAATTAACAAATTAATTAATTCAAAATACAATATAGATGAAGAATTAGAATTAATCGCAAAATTAATAGAAGAAAACTGCACTACTTACATTAGTGTAGCAAAGAAACTAAAGGAAGAATTCAAATCATCTCATTAAAATTTTAAATTTCTATTAAAACCAATAAATCTTATTTGATATTTATTGGTTCTATTTTTTATATATTATTTCAATAATAAATTTGATATTTTATTATTTTGTATTTACATTTGCGTACAATATCAATACAAGAAGGGACAACTATGGAAAAAAGTACAACATTAAATCTAAGAATCAACTCAGAAGTTAAAGAAAATACCGAAAAAATATTATCTCAACTTGGTATATCTATGTCCTGTGCCGTAACTATGTTTTTAAACCAAGCTATTTTAATTGAAAGTATTCTTTTCCCTATTGAATTACCTCAGCCTCCTTCTAAAGTTAATCTAGATACAATGAGCCATGACGAATTAATTACAAAACTTGAAAAAAGTCACAATGATTTTTTAAACGGTAAAAATAAAACCATTACTTTAGAAGAATTCATAAAACAACGTAAAGATAATTAAGCATACAAACCGTATGCTTTTTATTATACCTAGTTATTTTAATAGAAATATGATAAACTTCTTTTGTTTTAAAGGAGAGAGTTTATGAATTTTAAAAAGAATTATAAAGGAATGTTATTATGTTTGATTATTGCCATTCCTTGTTGGTTTTTAGGAAAGAAGTTTCCTATTGTAGGTGGTCCTGTCTTTGGAATTATTCTTGGAATGATCATTACTTTATTTATTAAAGATAAAAATGAATTACAATCAGGCATCACTTTTACATCCAAAAAAATCTTACAGTATGCGGTTATCTTGTTAGGATTTGGAATGAACCTATCTGTTGTATTACAAACAGGTAAACAATCATTACCTATCATTCTAGCAACGATTTCTACATCACTTATTGTTTCTTATGTATTACATAAAGCAATGAAGATACCAAGTAAGATATCCACACTTATTGGTGTAGGATCTTCGATTTGTGGTGGTTCAGCCATTGCAGCAACAGCACCCGTGATTGAAGCGAGCGATGAAGAAGTAGCTCAAAGTATTTCTGTTATCTTTTTATTTAATATGATTGCTGCCTTATTATTTCCAACGCTTGGCACACTTCTTGGTTTTTCTACAAAGAGTGGTGAAGCATTTGGTATTTTTGCTGGAACAGCCATTAATGATACATCTTCAGTTACTGCTGCAGCTTCTACATGGGATTCAATGTACCATCTACAAAGTGCTACTTTAGATAAAGCTGTTACTGTAAAACTTACAAGAACACTGGCTATTATTCCTATTACTTTAGTATTATCTTTTTTTAAGTTAAGAAAGAATAAAGATGGTCAAAAGGTTAATTTAAAGAAAGTTTTTCCTTTCTTTATTATTTATTTTATTTTAGCTTCACTTATTACAACAATATCCATTCATATGGGTGTATCTGCTAATTTCTTTACACCATTTAAAGAATTAAGTAAATTCTTTATTGTTCTAGCAATGGTTGCTATTGGTTTAAATACGAATGTTGTAAAGCTTATTAAAAATGGTGGTAAACCTATCTTATTAGGATTTATTTGTTGGATCAGTATTACCTGTATGAGTTTATTTATGCAACATATATTAGGAATTTGGTAAAAGCTCTTAGGAGCTTTTTTTGTTAAGAATATGTTAAGTCTATATACATTACCTTAAGAAAGTGTTAATCTACTTACGGATTGTGAGGGATTATATATGAAACTAACAAATATTTTTTCTATGTTAGGTGGTTTAGCGCTTTTCCTTTATGGAATGAATATGATGTCTAATGGATTAGAGCTGGCTGCTGGAAATAAAATGAAAACGATTCTTGAAAAATTAACATCGAATCGTATTTTAGGAGTTTTAGTTGGTGCTTTAGTAACTGCTATTATTCAATCTTCATCAGCAACTACAGTAATGGTTGTAGGTTTTGTTAATTCTGGGTTAATGTCTTTAACAAGTGCTGTGTGGGTAATTATGGGTGCTAATATTGGAACAACCATTACTGGTCAATTGATTGCAATTGATATTACAGCAATTGCACCTTTAATTGCTTTTATTGGTGTAGCAATGATTGTCTTCTTTAAAAGTAAAAAATTAGATGCTTTTGGAAGTGTTATTGGTGGTTTAGGTATTTTATTTATAGGAATGGAAACTATGTCTAACGCTATGGTTCCGCTTCGTACTATGCCAGAGTTTGTAGGATTAATTTCTAAATTTCAAAATCCATTTATTGGTATTTTAGTAGGAGCGTTATTTACTGCACTTATTCAAAGTTCTTCTGCTTCTGTAGGTATTTTACAAGCTTTAGCTAAAAGTGGCGTTATGACTTTATCATCATCTATTTATGTTTTATTTGGTCAAAATATTGGAACTTGTATTACTTCTGTTTTAGCTTCTATTGGGACAAGTAAAAATGCTAAAAGAACAACTATTATTCATTTAACTTTTAATATTATTGGAACTGTTATATTTGTAAGTATTAGTATGTTATTTCCTTTTGCTCATTTGGTTGAAAGTATAACACCAAATAATGTTGCTGCTCAAATAGCTAATGTACATACAATATTTAATGTTGCTACAACATTATTATTACTTCCAATTGGAACAAAATTAGTTGATCTTGCTAAGATGATTTTACCTGATGATCCAGAAGATCATCAACATATGTCACTTAAATATTTAGATTTTAGTATTTTTAATAATGATTATCATATTGGAACAAGTGCTATTGCAAATACTCAATTATTTAATGAAACTCAACATATGTTAAATGTAGCTAATCATAATGTTAAACGTGCATTTGAATTATTAGATCATTTTAATCAAGAAAAATATGAACGTTTATTAAAAGATGAAGAATATATTAATTATTTAAATCAACAAATTATTGATTTTACTACAGAAGTTATTTCAAATGAGTTTCCTACAGAAGGTTCTCAAACAATTGTATTATTTTTAAAACTATCTTCTGATTTAGAAAGAATTGGTGACCATGCTATTAATATTGCTTCAAGAGCACAAAAATTAGCTGAAGATGAAACGCATTTTTCTCAAGATGCTTTAAAAGAAATAAGTATTATGGAAAGTTTATGTAATAATATTTTAGATGAATTAATTATTTTAGATTATGATGAATTTAAAAATATTGTCGATAAAGTAGATATCATGGAAGATAATATTGATAAAACTCAACATCAATTCACTGTTAATCAATTAATTCGTTTAAAAGAAAAAAAATGTTCAACTGAAAATAGTATTATTTATACTAAGATTTTAACTGATTTTGAAAGAATTGGTGATCATGGTTTAAACATTGCTGAAAGCTTATATCATATTCGTAAAATCATGAAACAAATGAAAATGATTAAACCAGAAATAGAAGAATAAAGAAAAAAGATTTCTTATATTATATGCATAATATTTGAAATCTTTTTTTATAAATGACATGGAAATGTAATAATTAAAATAAATGAATCCATTAAATCTTGAATGAAGCATTGTCCTTGATGTATTTCTATAATCTTTTTAACACTTTTTAATCCAATCTTATTACTTTCAACTTCATGATTTGTTTCTTTCTTTTCATTTTCAAAAACTATTTTTAAATTTCCTTTTTCAATACTTATTTGTAAATAAATGGGTTGCTCTTTTCTTGCATATTTTTGGATATTAGAACATATATTATCCATCATTCTTTTCATCATTGATAAATCTAATTGTAATTGTACTGATGAAATTGTTATCTCTTTTTCAATCTTAAACCCTTCTAATTCTAAATACTCTAAATGTTCTTCAATATATTGAATAAATGATTCACTACTTATTGTTTCTAAACTTGGAATTAAATCATCATTATAAACCAAAGAATATTCAAATGTCTTATTAGATAAATCTTTAATTTGTTCAGTCTTTTCAATACAACTATTTAAATAATGATCCATTTGTTTTTCATCTTTATAACAATGTAAACATAAAATATCTAAATAGCCTCTTAAAGCGGTTAAAGGTGTTCTCAAATCATGTGATAAACAAGTAATCATTTCTTGATGCGATTCTTTTATCCTTGCTTCATTTTGATAATTAGAAGCTAATGTTATTCTTAAAGTATCCATCTCTTGAGCTAAAATAGCTAATTCATCATGGCTCATAATCGTCATAGCATGACTCAAATCCCCTTGTGACATATTTAATACTTCTTGTTTTAAAATATTAATATATTTAACTTTTCTTTTAATAAAAATAAAAGTTGGTAAAAAGAAAATAAGTAAACTAACAAACAAAGCAACATAAAAATAGTATTTTACATACTTTAATAAATGCATAGAACTAACATAAACAATTCCCTCGCCATCTTTAAATTTCACTGATCCACTTATCAATCTATTAAAAGAATACTGTTCAAAATCATTTTGTAAACTATATAACGGTGTAATTCCTACAGGTTCATCCAATACTTTACCAAAATCTCCTCCTAGAAAATTATCTTCTGCATCATCATAAATATAAACATTGGTATAAATATCATGTTTTTTTAATAATTTTTTTAATGCTTTTTTATCTTCTTTATTTTTAGAATAAAGATTGATTTCTTGTGCTTCTTGTTCAAATCTTTTAAAAAATTTATCCTCATTAAAGGGTTTTTCTATAGAATCAATATAATCATAAAATTCTGTCACATTTTCTCGAAAAGCTGCATAACACAAAACAGCAAGCATAGCCGAAGAAAGAAGTAGTAAAACAATTTTCATTGATAAATTCAAGTTCTTTTTAATCAATATAATACCCCTTTCCCCAGACAGTTTTTATAATTCGAGGATTTTGAGGATCTTCTTCAATCTTCTTTCTTAAATTACGTATATGTACCATAATTGTATTATTAGCCCCATAATAATAGTTTTCATGCCAAATAGTTTCAAACAACTGACTTGCTGAAATAACTTGTTTACGATTTAAAACTAAATAATCTAATATCTCATACTCTATATCTGTTAAAGATAACTTATTTTTATTTAAATAGACTTCTTTATGTTCTTGATCAATTTCTAAATCATTTAATCTAATAATTGCTTTTGCTTCCTCTTTTTTACCTTGATATACATGATATCTTCTAAGTAAAGCTTTTACCCTTACATTTAATTCATTATAAGAAAAAGGCTTAGTTAAATAATCATCCCCACCACTTGAAAAACCTAATGTTTTATCACTTTCTTGACCTTTAGCCGTTAAAAATAAAATAGGAGCATTTGTCTTTTCTCTCATTAATAAACAAACCTGATATCCATTCATCTCTGGCATCATCACATCTAAAATAATTAAATCAATAGAATCATCTAATAATTCTAAAGCCTCTTTTCCATTTTTAGCTTCTATAATTTGATATCCTTCGTTTGTAAGTAAAACGTGTATCACTTCCCTAATATCATCGTGATCATCTACTACCATTATCTTTTCATTCATAAACTTCTCCAATCCTTAGCCTTTACCCAATTTTCATATTTCATCATATGATTTAAATGTCTCATTACTTTCTTTTGTGATGTATAATCATTGATTAATTTCATTTTAGCATCATATTGATTTATTTTCTTTAAATTTTCAGGTACATGATTTTTTTTATAATACTTACCAAAATAATATAAATTTTGTTGAGAACACTTTATACTGACTATCTGTGAAGTTAAACGGTGATGTATATGTCCATACTCTCCTAAAGGATTATGACTTACAACACATTTCCACTTCTTTTTATGACTCAAATAAGCAACATCCTTTTCTATACTTCCTTTTACATGCACCCATGAATCTCTTTTACCATTTGTCTTATCAGGATAATCAAAGATTAAACCTTGATTATGTGTTTCTTTCATTATTTTCATAAATTCTTTTCTTCTCGTTGGATTATTTCCATTCGTTAAACAAACAACTAAATAGTGTCCTTTTAATAAATGATTACCACCCCATATCGTTTCATCATCAGGATGAGCAACAATCATCAACTTTTGACAATCATTTAAATCGATTTGATCTATTTCATTTTGATGTCTACAAGATTCATGATCTATAAAAAAACATCCTAAAACAACTAATATACAAATTAATATTCTCTTCATTTTTATCACCTCTTATACCTTATCACTTCTTTCTTAATAACAATTCATAAGAATTCTTAAGACTTTCTAAAAAGAATAACCACAATTTATAAAGTTGTTTAGGATTTCTTTAGAATTAATTAAGGCGATTATTAAGAATTCATTGATACAATTCTTTTCGAGGTAAAAAAAGATGAAAAGAAAAGATTATTTATATATATTCCTTTTAATAATGATTCCCTTGTTATTTTTATTTATTATCACAAGTCAAAACTTATTATTTGGAAATAAAGTTGATTGGTTTAATCAACATATTACAATTGCTGATGCATTAAGACATGCGATAAGAGAAGAAGGAACTATTTTTCCTACTTATCTTTCTCATTTAATGTCAGGAGTTAATATTTATTATTTTTCTTATTATGGTTCTTTAAGATTTGATGTTTTATTAGGAGCACTATTTATCAATGTAAAGATGATTGATCTTTTTATTGGTTATCAAGTATTTCTTTTAATTCTAACAAATTTAACTTGTTATTTTTTTCTAAAAGAACATTTAAAAAGAAATGATTTATGTTTTTTATTAAGTTTATTTGTTTTATTATCTTCTATCTTTTTTCAATTTCACAAACAAGTCATGTTTGTGAATTATATGCCTTTTTTATTTTTGATGTTAAGAAGTATTGATCATTATTTTATTAATCATCATTTTACAGGTATTATTATTTGGGGAAGTTGTATTGTTTTACATAGTTATTTTTATTGTATTGCTTGTTTTATTGTTTGTTTTATTTATTTCGTTATGCAATGTGCCAATCATAAAGAATATAAGAAACCTTTATTTCATTTATTAATAGCTTATGTAGGTATTGTATTACTAACTGCTATTTATACAATTCCTACTTTATATGTTATTGCTGGTGGTAGTAAAAGTGTAAGTTCAACACATCTATTAGATTTATTAATGCCCACCTTTTCTTTAAAAGGTTTACTTTATAACAATTATGGTTGTGGATTTACATATCTTATTTGGATTTTAATTATATGTGGTCTATATAAAAAGAAAACACGTTTACTATCATTAATTATTATAATTTCTATGTTTTGTCCTTTAATTTGTTTTATAATGAATGGTTTTTTATATGCTAGAAGTAAAATACTCATTGTATTTATACCTCTCATTATTTTACAAGCAGGTTTAGTTTTAGAAGATTTCACTTTTAAAATCAATTATTCTATGCTTATTTTAATTATTTTACCATTATTTTTTATCACTCAACCTTATCTTGTATGTATTGATTTATTCGTCAGCTTAACCATTCTTTATTTTTATAAGCACCATCAACAAATAGTTTTTATCTATTTATTGATTCCTTTACTTGTTGTTTATTTTAATAATCCAACAACAAGTTTTATATCAACAAAACAATATCAAAACTATTCAAATAAAGAAGCAGAAACACTCATTCAAAGAAATAAAATCAATACTTTAGTTAATTTAAACCAAAGCAAACAAAATATGAATCAAACATATCAAAATCAAATAACACGTATTTCTGGTTATACATCAACAAACCATAAATTATATAATTCATATTTATATGATACATTGAAATTGCCTATTTCAATTAATAATCGTGTTGCCCAAATAGATCAAAATCATCTCTTTTATTTAAAACTGATGTCTGTTGATTCTATTGTTTCTAAAAAGAAAATTGAAGGATATCAAAAAGTTGATGAAATAAATGGTTTAAAGCTTTATCAAAGTCAAGATGTTAAACCTATCGCTTATGCGACAAATCAGCTTTATAGTCAAAACCAATTTCAAAAACTGGAATACCCTTATACTTTAGATACACTATATCATCAAGCAATTGTAAAAGATGGAAATAATGATTATCAAAGTCAATTTATTAAAGAAGATATGGGTTTAAAAAAAGAATATCAAATTAAAAATAATAAAAAAACACATATTAATTATCAACTAAATAGAAAAACAAATAATGAAATCATTGTAATTGAAGGAGATGTTATTAATCATCTACCTTTACAAAGTGTTTCTATTACTATTAATGGTATAAAAAATAAATTATCAAAAAGTACTTCACCTTATTATAATCAAAATACACATTTTACTTATTTATTAACAGCTCAACAATTATCTATTTCATTATCTAAAGGACACTATGACTTAAAGAATATTCAAACTTATTCTTTAAATAAAAATACTCTTAAAAATATAAAAGTTGATCCTCTATCTATAAATAAAGGAAAAGATATTTTAAATGGAACAATAAATGTAAGTAATGATGGTTATTTTATTACACGTATTCCTTATGATCGTGGATATCAAATTTTAGTTGATCATCAAGAAGTTAAAAGTGAAGTTGTTAATGAAGCTTTTTTAGGATGTAAAATCAAAAAAGGAAAACATCAAATTCAAATTAAGTTTACTCCTTATGGTTATAGATTAGGTTTTATTTTATCTTATTTTGGATTTATGGTTGTTTTTATACATTATTTAATTGAAAGGAAAATAAAAGATGAAAGAAAATACTAAAGAGATTATTAGTTATGTTTTTGTAGGTATTATGACTACACTTGTTAATTATATTGTTTATTTTGTTTTATTGATGATCCATTGTCATTGGTTAGTCGCTAATAGTATCTCCTGGTTTTTTGCTGTTATATTTGCTTATTATGCGAATAAAAAATATGTATTTGAAAGTCAAAATGATATCAAAAAAGAATTGAGTTCTTTTGTTTTGTTGAGATTTTTAACTTTAATAGTTGAAAATGGTTGTTTATATATTTTTATTACTTTAATGCATATACAACCCATGTTTTCTAAGTTATTAGTAAGTTTTGTAACTATTTTATCAAATTATGTTTTATGTAAGTTTAAAATTTTTAAAAAAGAAGGTGTTTATAATGGATAAAATAAGTGTCATTGTTCCATGTTTTAACGAAGAAGAAGTTTTACCCCTTTTCTATAAAGAAGTTGTACATACTTTAGAGAAAATTCAAAACATTGATTATGAAATTCTTTTTATTAATGATGGTAGTCAGGACCACAGTGAAGATATACTCAAACTATTAGCACATAAAAATAAACATTGTTTCTATTATTCATTTTCACGTAATTTTGGAAAAGAAGCAGCTATGTATGCTGGTTTAGAAAATGCGAGTGGTGATTATGTAGTCATCATGGATGCAGATCTACAACATCCACCTTATTTATTAGAATCTATGTATCAAGCATTAAAATATGAAGACTATGATTGTTGTGCTGGTAAAAGAATTGATCGTATTGGTGAAAATAAATTAAGAAATTTTTTATCACATAGTTTTTATAAAGTGATTCAATATCTTACGAAAATGGATATGGATGATGGAGCAGGTGATTTTAGAATGATGACAAGACAAATGGTAGATGCGATTTTAGAATTAAAAGAATATAATCGTTATATGAAAGGCATGTTTTCTTTTGTTGGTTTTAATACTAAATGGTTAGAATTTCATAATGTAGAACGTCCTGCAGGTAAGACAAAATGGAGTTTTAAAAGTTTATTTTCTTATGCATTTAAAGGTATCTTTTCTTTTTCTTCTACACCCATTACAATGGCTGGAGTTATTGGCGGAATATTGATATTAATAGCATGTTTTATATCTTTATATTCTATTTTTATTCATCATCTATCCTACTTAACAAGTTTAGTTTTATTTTTAAGTGGTATCCAACTTGTATTTGTAGCTATTTTAGGCCAATATTGTTCCTCTTGTTATTTTGAATCTAAACAACGACCTATTTATATTATTAAAAACACAAATAAAAAAGTGTAGTCTTTTAAAAAGGATAGCTAAACTGCTATCCTTTTATGTTAAGCTTGAAAATATTTTCTAATTTCTTCTCTTTCATCATCTGTTAATTTTAAAATATCCATTGCTCTTTGCATAGAACATTGAAGCTCATGCATTACATTTTGTAAATGTTCTAGGTTCATTACTCTTCTTTCTTTTTGTTTTGCTTCTCTTTCAATCATTTCTCCTAAGTTACACATCTTTTCTATCTCCTTATCTATTACCTTAAAACCATATTTTTTCAAAATCTTTCTTTTTTCTTGATAATTTAATACATTATTTAAAAAAGTAACAAGTGGTGTTAGTATGTTATCATAGATTATATACTTTTCATTAGTATCATGT
>ENA-OPSV01001040-OPSV01001040.1-human-gut-metagenome-genome-assembly--contig:-NODE-1040-length-20252-cov-3.664505_pt1 | contig 20252 bp, 14 predicted proteins | sample MGYA00241460_ERZ501912 | MGnify/ENA primary metagenome ERZ501912 (study PRJEB25962, sample SAMEA2042402) | human gut metagenome | biome: human gut; feature: human-associated habitat; material: faeces...
GCTGCTGACAGGAAGGAACAGGCAGTAATGACGACGTGGGTGCAGTTTTGGCAAACATTTCAGGAAGTATTCCGCTACACATGGGCACATATGGTATGGATCAATCTGGTTCTTGCGATTATTATTATTTTCTTCCAGAGAAAGGAAGCAAAGTCAGCGTGGGCGTGGCTACTGGCGTTGAATGTGCTGCCGGGTCTGGGATTTTTAATGTATCTTCTCGCCGGGACGGACATGCACAAGCGGAAGATGTTCAAGATCAAAGGAATCGAGGAGCAGATAAACGATGCGGTGCGCCGCCAGGAATACAGCGTCAAAAGCCGCGAGCTGGAGCAGGAAAACCCGGATTTGAAGGATTTTTCGGATCTGGTCTTTTTTAACCTGGAAAGTGCCGGATGCATGATTTCCGGAGACAATGCGGTAGAGATTTTCACTGACGGCAACGACAAATTCGATGCTCTGATCGAGGATATTAAAAATGCGGAATCCTATATTTTTTTACAATATTATATCATAAAAGATGACGTGCTCTTCCAGAGGATTCGGGAGGCACTGCTGGAAAAAGCGGCACAGGGTGTAGAAATTCGGATCTTGTATGATGCGATGGGCTGTCGGAGCGTTGGAAAGCACTTTTGGAAAGAAATGGAAAAGCAGGGCATCCATGTTGCGGTCTTTTTCCCGGCTCTGTTTGGCAGACTGCATCTGCGTGTAAACTACAGAAATCACAGAAAAATTGCAGTCATCGACGGAAAAGTGGCTTATGTCGGCGGCTTTAATATTGGCAAAGAGTATATCGGACTGGATCCGAAGTTCGGGCACTGGCGGGATACCCATCTGAGAATCTGCGGCAGCGCAGTCGGTGGACTTTTGCTGCGCTATATTCAGGACTGGGACTATGCAGCGAGAGAGAATCTGTTTGAAAATCCGAAGTATTTCATCCTGCCGGAAGAAAAAGCCGGCAATGTCAAAATGCAGATCATTTCCAGCGGACCGGACTCCGAGCTCCAGAGTATTCGGGACAATTACCTGCGGCTGATCCACAAGGCAAAAAAGAGCATTTACATTCAGACACCGTATTTTATACCGGATGAATCGATCCAGACGGCGCTTCTGATGGCAACGATGTCCGGCGTGGAGGTCAATTTGATGTTTCCGTGCAAGCCGGATCATCCATTTGTGTATTGGGCGACACTTTCCTATGTCGGCGAGCTGATCATGGCAGGGGCGAACTGCTACACCTATGATAATGGTTTTTTACATGCAAAAGGATTGTCCATTGACGGAAAGGCGTGCTGCTACGGAACAGCGAACATGGATATCCGGAGCTTCGCCCTCAACTTTGAAGTCAATGCCATGATTTTTGACCAGAATATCGCGGGGGAAATGGAACGGATTTTCCGGGAAGACTTAAAGTGCTGTACGCGGATCACAAAGGAAATGTACAAGAGCAGATCTGTCTGGATCCGGTTTAAGGAGCAAATCAGCAGACTGCTGTCTCCGGTCTTGTAACAGCCCGCCAAGTGTGATAATATATAGGATATTGCAATTCTATTTACTATGGATTTTATGTCCGTAAGATGATGAGGAGATCAATTTATGAAAAAATTTATGACAGCCGTTACGGCAGTGTCTCTGTCTGCCATGATGCTGGCAGGCTGCGGCAAGACAGATGTGCAGGAGACAACTGTACAGGAAAGCACAACAGCTGAGACAGAAGCAGCAACAGAAACCGAAAGCGAAACCAAGGTATACCCGGACGAAGCTTATCTGGATGGCATCAACCTTGGCGACTTTGTAGAGCTGGGCGATTACAAGGGCGTTGATGTTACGGTTACCAGGGCAGAAGTAACCGACGAGATGGTGGATCAGTACATTCAGAGCGTTTTGGACAGCAACAAAAATAAAGAAGAAGTAGATCGTGCCGTAAAGGATGGCGATGTTGTTGATATCAAATATGTCGGCAAAAAGGACGGTGTAGAGTTTGACAACGGTTCTTCCGACAGCTACGAGCTGACCATCGGCTCCAATACCTTTATCGACGGTTTTGAAGACGGCGTGATCGGCATGAAGAAGGATGAGACAAAGGATTTAAACCTTACCTTCCCGGAGGATTACAACAATACAGACCTTGCCGGTGCAGACGTTGTATTCACGGTAACGGTAAATCATGTTTATGAAGAAACTGACGCGGTTCTGGACGATGCTTTTGTAGCAGCCCGCAATATTGACGGCGTAAGCACAGTAGAAGAATATCGTCAGTACGTTTACGATAACCTGATGAGCTCTGCCAAGAGCCAGCAGGAAACAGAGCTGGAAAGAAATGTTCTGGAGGCGGTAACGGCAAATGCAACCTTCAAGGAAACTCCCGAAGAGATGGTAAGCCGCTATTATGACCGTCTGGTTAAGAACCTGACCACTACTGCAAGCATGTATGGAATTGATCTGGAGACCTTTATGGCATACAGCTACGGCCTGGCTGCGGATGAATATGAAGACGAGCTTCAGAAATCTGCACAAAGCGCAGCAGAGCAGATTCTGGTTATGCAGGCGATCGCAGAAAAAGAAGGTCTGACCTTAACCGATGAAGAGCTGCAGGCAGATCTGGAAAGCAGCGCATCCGAATATGGTTATGATTCCGTAGACGCTTATCAGGAAGCGGTTGGTGACCTGCGCGGCTACAAAGAATATCTGATGTCTGAAAAGGTAACCAAGTATCTGGTTGAGAATGCGAACGTAACCGAAACAGAGGCGTCCACAGAGGAAACGACCGAAGAGACAACAGAAGCTGAAACCGAGACAACAACAGAGACAGCGACCGAAGCAGAATAAGCCGAGGCACAGCTGACGCACGAGGCGAGTGAGGAGAGAGAGCATGGAACTGACAAGTGTAAGACAGTTATTCAGAGAAAAAGAACAGTTTGCCGGCCAGAAGGTGACAGTAGGCGGCTGGGTAAGAAGCAACCGGGATTCTAAAAATTTTGGATTCCTGGTTGTAAATGATGGTACCTTTTTTGAGCCGCTGCAGGTTGTATACGCAGCGGACAAGCTGGATAATTATACAGATATTGCCAAAATCGGCGTCGGAGCAGCTGTCATTGTAACAGGTACGATTGTAGAGACGCCCGGTGCAAAACAACCCTTTGAGATGCAGGCAGACGAGGTTGTAGTGGAAGGCGCATGCGGACCGGATTATCCGCTGCAGAAGAAGCGTCACAGCTTTGAATATCTGCGTACCATTGCACATCTGCGCCCCAGAACCAATACGTTCCAGGCAGTGTTCAGAGTTCGTTCCCTGATCGCCTATGCGATTCATCAATTCTTCCAGGAGAGAGATTTTGTCTATGTGCACACTCCTCTGATTACCGGAAGCGACTGCGAGGGCGCAGGCGAGATGTTCCAGGTTACAACTTTGGATCTGAACAACGTTCCGAAAAACGAAGACGGTACTGTGGATTATACCCAGGACTTCTTCTGCAAGCCCACCAACCTGACCGTAAGCGGACAGTTAAACGGCGAAACCTATGCAATGGCGTTTAAGAACATTTATACGTTCGGACCGACCTTCCGCGCAGAAAACTCCAATACCACCCGCCATGCGGCTGAGTTCTGGATGATCGAGCCGGAAATCGCATTTGCAGACTTAAAGGACGACATGGTACTGGCAGAGTCCATGCTCAAATACATTATCCGCTATGTGCTGGAGCATGCTCCGGAAGAGATGAACTTCTTCAACAGCTTTGTGGATAAGGGACTTCTGGAAAGACTGAATCATGTATTGAACTCCGATTTCGGACATGTGACCTATACCGAAGCGATCAAGATTTTGGAAGAGCACAACGACGAATTCGATTATAAAGTATACTGGGGCTGCGACCTGCAGACCGAACACGAGCGTTATCTGACGGAGAAGGTGTTCAAGCGTCCGGTATTTGTAACAGACTATCCGAAGGAAATCAAGGCATTCTACATGAAGTTAAATGAGGACGGCAAGACGGTTGCCGCTATGGACTGTCTGGTTCCCGGCATCGGTGAAATCATCGGCGGCAGCCAGAGAGAGGATAGCCTCGAGCTTCTGGAACAGCGCATGGACGAGCTTGGGCTGAACAAAGAGGATTACGGCTTCTATCTGGATCTGAGAAAATACGGCTCCGCAAGCCATGCGGGCTTTGGTCTTGGATTTGAGCGCTGTGTTATGTATCTGACCGGTATGGGTAACATTCGCGATGTCATTCCTTTCCCGAGAACGGTAAAGAACTGCGAATTATGATAAAAGATTTGAGCGGGATGAACTTTTGGGTTTATCCCGCTCTTTTTTTGTTGTATACTGTATAAAGTGAAAACGATGTACTAGAATGCAAAAAAGGAAGATACGGATGGGAAATCATCACTGGAAAAAAATAGCAGCAGTTATGCTTGTGGCAGCGATCGGAATACAGCCTGTCTGTGTGCAGGCAAAGACACGGGAAGAAATTCAGCAGGAACGGGAGCAGAAAAAGAGCGAGCAGCAGGGCACCCAGAGTCAGTATAAGCAGAGCCAGAGCAAGGTCAGCAGTCTGGAAGGGCAGCAGGACGCTTTGGAGGAAGAAATACAGGAGCTGGATTCCCAGCTGGTAGAGGTCATTGCCAGCGTAAGCCTGATGCAGGATCAGATCAGCGATACCGAAAAGCAGATCGTAAAGGCGCAGGAGGACTATGATGTAGCAAAGGCGCAGGAGGATGCGCAGTATCTTGCAATGAAGAAGCGTCTCCGTTACCTGTATGAAAAGGGCGATACCAGCTATATCGAGATCCTGAGCAACGCCTCCAACTGGAGTGGCATGCTCAATCAGGCGAATTATGTGGAGAAGCTGTATGAGTACGATAAACAGATGCTCAACCGATACATCCTGATAAAAGAAGAGGTTGCACAGAAAAAGAACGATTTGGAAGATAAAAAGAGCGACCTGGAAACGCAGAAATATGAGCTGGAAGAGGAACAGGCTTCCATGCAGCAGATGATCGATGAGAAAAAGTCCCAGGCGAATGATTTCGATGCGCAGATTGCGAAAGCGAAGCAGGAAGCAGCGGCATATAAAGCGTTAATCAAACAGCAGAATTCCGAGCTGGCAAGGCTGGATGAGGAAGAAAACGCCATCATCAAGGCCGAGGAAGAGCGCCGGAAAGCCGAGGAGGCTGCGAAAAAAGCGGCGGAAGAAAAAGCAAAGGCGGAAGAAAAAGCTGCAAAGAGCAGCAATTCCGGCTCTTCTGACAGTAGCTCGAATCGCGCAGGCAGTTCCGACAGCTCCTCTTCCTCCGGCAGTTCTTCGGGCGGCGGCTTAAAGACCGTTCCTCCTGCCAGCGGATCGAGTGGAAGCGACATTGCGGCGTATGCCTGCCAGTTCGTCGGAAACCCGTATGTAGCGGGCGGAACGAGCCTGACAAACGGTGCGGACTGCTCCGGATTTATCTGGGCAGTGTACAGGCAATACGGATACGGCCTGCCGAGAAACTCTGCTGCTATGAGAAGTGCAGGACGCGAGGTTTCCTATGAAGCTGCTCAGGCAGGCGACATCGTCTGCTATGCAGGCCATGTGGCGCTGTATCTGGGCGGCGGACGAATCGTGCATGCCAGCACAGCGAGAACAGGAATTAAGTACGGATATGCGAATTATAAGCCGATTCTGACAATTCGGAGAATTGTAGGATAAAAGAAACATAGAAACTCCGGGAACAAGATACCTTCTGTATCTTGCCCCGGAGTTTTTATGATAATGAAATGTCTGCAAAACGCGCATTTTATTGCTTTAAAGACTCTTTTTCAGAAACGAGATCGTTTCGTCGATCAGCTGGGATACGGACAGATCGGCGGTTCCGATGATGTGGTTGTTGCAGCGGTTGACCGGAAGCAAAAGCTTCTGGGCATGGCTCTGTCCGACGGCGACTGCCATGGCGGGCGTCACTTCCCCAAGCAGGGAGTCTGCGGACAAAATGCCGAGGGGACCGATGATAAAATCCGCATCCCGGCAGGCAACAAGCAGGGGATTTTCCCCGGTTGCGCCGAAGTCAGCTCCAGCCTTGAGCATGGCAGCGGTTGCGGTTGCGTTGGTGCCGATGGCATACAGTTCACAGTTGGGCAGCTGCTCTTTACAGAGCCGGCCGGTTAAAAGGCTGCCGATTCTGCCGCCCTGGCCGTCAATTACTACGATTTTCATAAATCCTCCATTTAGAGACATTTTGCACAGAAAAAATAGGAGCTGAACAATATTGTTCAGCTCAATTTTTTATCTGGCTCAGTCGTCGTTATCTAAAGCCAGTCCTTTTTTATACTTTGCGACAGCAGCCTGGATCTTATCGTTGGGATCGAGCAGATCGCTGATGGAAGTATCATGGTTCAAGGTATCAATCAGATAAGCAACGTACTTGCTCATGTCACAGTTGACATACCATTCCCGCTTTAACAGCTCTTCAGGCTGATAAATCAGGTTGGTGGTCAGGACACGATTGATATTGCCGCATGCATAAGCCTTGTCGAATTTCTCCATACCGCTTGTGAACAGACCGAAGGTGGTGCAGATGAAGATCTTACGGGCACCGCGCTGCTTTAATGCGGATGCAACTTCGAGTACACTTTCGCCGGAGGAAATCATGTCATCGATGATGATCATGTCCTTGCCTTCTACGCTGGTACCCAGGAATTCGTGAGCAACAATCGGATTTCGTCCGTTAACAACTCTGGTGTAGTCTCTTCTCTTATAGAACATACCCATATCCAGACCGAGTACGTTTGCAATGTAAATTGCACGTCCCATACCGCCTTCATCCGGGCTGATAACCATCATGTGGTTGGAATCGATCTGCAGGTCGGGCTCGGTGCGCAGCAGGTTTTTGATAAACTGATAAGAAGCCTGAACGGTTTCGAAACCGTTTAACGGGATGGAGTTCTGGACTCTCGGGTCATGGGCATCAAAGGTGATGATGTTGTCAACGCCCATCTTTACCAGCTCCTGCAGAGCGAGTGCGCAGTCCAAGGATTCCCGTGCGGTGCGCTTGTGCTGGCGGCTTTCATAAAGGAAAGGCATGATAACGGTAATTCTTCTTGCTTTACCGCCGACAGCAGCGATGATACGCTTCAGATCCTGATAATGATCGTCAGGAGACATATGGTTTTCATGACCGCAGAGGGAATAGGTCTGGCTGTAGTTGGTTACGTCAACCAGCAGATACAGATCCGTACCGCGGACAGATTCCAGAATAACGCCCTTGGCTTCGCCGGAACCAAAACGCGGCACCTTGCTTTTTAAAATGTAGGAGTCACGCTGGTAGCCTGCAAAGGCAAGGCTGTCTTTGTGCTCGCTCTCGCGCTGGGTGCGCCATCTTACAAGATACTGGTCAACTCTCTGTGCAAGGGATTCGCAGCCCCTTAACGGGATAATCCCCAGGGAGCCAACCGGAATGGTTTCGAGATTTCTGGTTTCTTCACGTTCCATCATGGAAGTTCCTCACTTTCTGAAGGTAAAAGTTAATATTTTGGATATCTGCGTCAGCGGACCGGGCCCGAGACTGCGGATACCTTTTTACACATACGAATATCAGGGCCGGTGAGTTTACAGAATTCAAAATTACTGGCAATTCTGGAAAAAATTCGGTCCTGATAACGGTTTCTGCAATCTTCCAGAGAAAGATTGGTAGAAATGATAACGGATTTCTGCCGGAGCAGACGTTCGTTCAAACAGGTAAAGAAATGGGAGAGCGTCACTGTCGTGGCAGTTTCGGTGCCGAGATCGTCGATAACGAGCAGATCGCAGCCATAGAGATCCGCACAGAGTGCGGAAAGCTCTTCCCGTGCCCTATAGTCAAACGTGTTCCTGGCGAGTAAGTCGAAAAGGGATGCTGCGCTGAAATAAAGTACAGAACAGCCCTGCTCGATACATTCCTTTGCAATGCAATTGGTCAGGAATGTCTTGCCCGTACCTACTGTACCATAAAAGAAAAGGTTTTGGTAGGACGTTTTAAAATTTGTGCAAAAATTTTTACATTTTTCGACAGCCTGGCGATAGGAGGTCAGTTCGTCTCCCTGAAAAAAGGAATAGGAGAGCGTGCCGAAGTTTTCTTTTTCGAGCATTCGTTTCAGGTTGGACTGTTCGTAAAGAAGCGCGATCTCCGCCTGACGGAAGCAGTGGCATTTCTGACCGTTCACATAGCCGGTGTCCTGACAATCAGGACAGTCGTAGATCGGATCGAGAAAATCTGCCGGGTAGCCGTTTTCCAGCAAAAGGGCGGCACGTTTCTGTGCAAGGTCTTTGAGCTGGTCTTTGAGCTGTGCAAGCGCATTTGTATCCCCTGCGAGCATCTTTTTTCCCTGTGCGACAGAGGTGGATGCAACGGCTTCGTCGAGGGCCTGATAGCCGGGGACTGTCTCATAAATATGGTGCAGCCGCTGATCGTGCAGATGGCGGTTGCGGGTCTGATGCTCTTCGTATTGCCGCAGGATGGAATTGTATTGGGAAACAGTCAGTGCCACATCAAACCTCCTTACTGCTTCAAAAGCGCCTCTTCAAGCGCATCGAAATCATAGCTGGAATGCATGAAACTGTTATATTCTGCTGTAGAACCGCTGCGCGCCGGGCGAGATGCACGCTCTTTCTGATAGGAGCTGTCGAGTCTGGCGATGTCCGCGACATGGTGGACGCCTGCCTTGTACCAGGCGGCGAGGATGCTGTCTGCATAGGCGAAGCGGTGTCTGTCGGTAGCCAGGACGGTGCGTCCGCAGGCTTCTAAAATAACGTCGAGCTCAAAGCAAAATTCCTCTGTCCAGCGGCGGATATAGGCGAGCTCATTGCGTGCGGGGGTATTGGTCTTGCCGAGGGCGTTCATAATGGAATAGACGTTCTTGTCATAACGGGAAATATGACCTTCTGCCTGGGCAGGTGTCGTGATCCCGGCTTCCGCCCAGGCGATCGCGACCTTTTCAATGTAGCGGAAATCCTTTTTGCCGCGCTCGACGCAGTATTGCAGCAGATAGTCGATCAGGTCATCGGAGAAATGGAGCTTATCCGTGAAAAAGAGGATCGACTTCATATCGGCGGGGCTTAATGTGCGTCCGAGATACTGCTCTGCGATGAAAATCAGCTGCGCGGTGTTCTCCTGCTGCTGGAAGGATTTGAGCTCGTCCAGACTGTATGCAGGTTTGGCATAGGGATCGGCAGGCTCAAGGGACTGGTGGGAAAGCATCGTAATGCTGCGGATCTGCGGTGCGGCCGTGCGCCCGGAGGAAGCAGCCGTGGTGTTGGACGTATCGCGCGCGGCTGCTCCGGGCAGGGCTGCGTCAGCGCCTTGCTCAGAATTGCGGGCTGCGTCGCCAAAGCGTTCGGTATCAGAGCCGCGAGTCGTGTCCGCAAACCGTCCGACATCGTGTGAAATATGTCCGGTGGTCTGCTCCGTAGAAAAATCAGTTTGTCCTGCGTCCTGTCTCTTCCCCTTGGAAAGGGGGAGCAGACGGATCTGCTGCAGGGTTGTGCGGTCGGGCGAAAGCTTGAGCGTCAGGATGCCGCACTTTTCCCAGTAGCAGAGGGCGCGCAGAATGTCCTTTTCCGTATGATTAAAGCGGTCTGCCATGTCCGAAATGCTGACAGGATCGCCTGCCTGCAGACGGCGCACGAGAAAAAGATACACCTTTAACTGTGCATCGTTGGCATCTTTTAAATATTCATCGATAAAAACGTTGGAAAGGACGGTAGCATCCGCTGCCCCGCCGCACAAAAAAATCTCACTCATCCTATTATTCCCGGTTCTCTGTAAAAATTGCTGCAGTTTGTCTGCGTCCTGCAGACTGTGGAAAACTTTTCAATTCCTTTTGGCAAGCCCCATTTTAACACAGACATTTTAAAAAGGAAACAGGAAGTTTCCGGCTCAGGGCTGATAAACACTGGGGTTTTCGTGGATGTGGATAATGTGGAAAATGTGTAAAAGATTGTCAAAGGCGCAGAAATATCATCTTTTTTTGGAAAAAAATATCCACAGCCAGAGAGGAAAGTTTTCCACGTTCTGGCTGTGGATAATGTGGATAAGTTATCTGGAAAGCAGGTTTTCGCCGATATTTACAACATCTCCGGCTCCCATAGTTATCAACAGGTCCCCGTTGATACAATTTTTTAAAACGAAGTCCTCAATTTCCTCGAATGTATGAAAATAAAAACATTCTTTGCCCTCTTTCTGTACCAGCGCCTGCAGATCGGCAGAGCTGATGCCGAGGGTGTCAGTTTCACGAGCGGCGTAGATGTCTGCGAGGATGACCTTATCTGCCAGCGCGAGGGACTTGGCAAACTGAGGTAAAAACGCTTTCGTTCTGGTGTAGGTGTGAGGCTGGAAAATGCACCAGAGCGTCTTGTGCGGATAGTTGAGTGCAGCGTGCAGGGTCGCGGCGATTTCAGTCGGATGATGTGCGTAATCGTCCACAATTGTTATACCATTTATCGTTCCTTTATATTCGAATCTGCGGTCAGTTCCGTGGAAGTTCAGCAGCGCTTCCGCGGTATCCCGGTAATCGATGCCGAGCAGATCGGACAAGGCGACTGCAGCGAGGGCATTGGAGATATTGTGCTCCCCGGGAACGCCGAGCGTAAGCTGTCTGGTCTGACCGTTTAAGCTGTGCACGGTAAAGGTTGCGTCCGCTGTTTTATTATAGAAAATATCGGAGGGATAATAGTCGGAAGCAGAGGTTGTGCCGAACGTAACGACGCGGCATGCCAGACCCTCTGTGATCTCCTGCCAGTTTTCGATGTCGCCGTTGATAAACAGAGTGCCGTCCGCAGGCAGAAGCTGTGCAAATTTGCGGAACGAAGCACGGATATCTGCCAGGTCTTTAAAGAAGTCCAAATGGTCTTCTTCGATATTCAAGATGATGCCGATTTTCGGGAAAAAGCTTAAAAAGCTGTTGGTATATTCGCATGCCTCTGCGACGAACAGACCGGAGTGGCCGACGCGGATATTGCCATGGATGGATTTCAAAATGCCGCCGATAGAAAGGGTCGGGTCGGTATTTGCCTGCAGCAGAATCTCGGAAATCATGGAAGTGGTGGTCGTTTTGCCATGGGTGCCGCTGACAGCGATCGGCGTGTCGTAGTTTTTCATCAGCTGTCCGAGAAATTCCGCTCTGGACAGCATGGGAAGCTGCAGCTCTTTGGCACGGGAAAATTCCTGATTGTCTGCATGTACTGCGGCGGTGTATACGACGAGGTCGATGTCGTCTGTGATGTTTTCCGCTTTCTGGGGCTTGCCATAGTTGACGTGTGCGCCGCTTTTTTCGAGGTGCTCGGTCAGGGCAGAGCGGTTCCAGTCGGAGCCGGATACGGTAAAGCCCTCGGATAAAAGAATTTCGGCGAGGCCGGACATGCTGATACCGCCAATGCCGATAAAATAAACGTGAATTGGATGGTTAAAATCTACCTGATACATAAAGAATCTCCATTTCTGAATTGGAATACTGTACTGGGTCAATTGTAGCGCAAACTCTCTGAAAAAACAAATAGAAACTTCGGCGCCGTCTGCAGCGTTTTTTTTCTTCGACAAAAAAACAATGTGTTATCGGTTGACAAAACATACCGGAAAAGACGAAAAAGGACATTTTGTGAATAATTAAAGAAGGAAATGGAAGCGGTAGCTTGGGAAAATTGAATATTTTGAATAAAAACATAAACCTACTAATTTGATTTGTGTCTATATTTCACAAGAAAAAAGGTCGAAAAGGGCGTGCAAATGTAAAATTATTATTCACTTTTACAGATGCGTGTGTTATACTTTTCTTAAACCCGGCGACAGCCGTGGGAAAGTTGATAGAAACAACGAGGTGAGGACATGATTAAGAAGGAAATGATTGCCATGTTACTGGCAGGCGGGCAGGGAAGCCGACTGGGCGTGCTGACTGCAAAAGTAGCCAAGCCTGCAGTTTCATTTGGCGGAAAATATCGGATCATTGATTTCCCATTAAGCAACTGCATCAACTCCAGTGTTGATACAGTCGGTGTACTGACACAGTATCAGCCTCTGCGGCTGAATACGCATATTGGGATCGGTATTCCGTGGGATCTGGACAGGAATATCGGAGGTGTTACTGTTCTGCCTCCTTATGAAAAAAATGAAAACAGCGAATGGTACACCGGTACAGCAAACGCGATCTATCAGAATATCGAATATATGGAGGGCTTTAACCCGGAATATGTGCTGATTCTTTCTGGCGACCATATTTACAAGATGGATTATGAAGTGATGCTGGATTTCCACAAGCAGAACGGTTCAGAGTGTACGATCGCCGTTATGCCGGTTCCGATGGAAGAAGCCAAGCGCTTCGGTATCATGATCACCGATGAGAACAAGCGGATCGTGGATTTTGAGGAGAAGCCTGCCAACCCGCGCAGTAACCTTGCATCTATGGGTATTTACATATTTAACTGGAAAACGCTGAAGCAGGCACTGATCGATAATGCAGATCAGCCAAACCTGGATTTTGGCAAGCATGTCATCCCTTATTGTCATAAAAACGGCGCACCGATGTACGCATATGAATTTAACGGTTACTGGAAAGATGTCGGAACCCTGACCTCCTACTGGGAAGCGAATATGGAGCTGATCGATGTTGTTCCGGAGTTTAATCTTTATGAAGAATACTGGAAGATTTATACAAAGAGTGAGATCCTGCCTCCTCAGTACGTTGCAAAGGGCGGTGTGATCGAACGCAGTATTGTCGGAGAAGGCTCTGAGATTTACGGACAGGTTTATAACTCTGTGATCGGCTGCGGTGTTACGATCGGTAAAGATACGGTTGTGCGTGACTCCATTATCATGAACAATACAGAGATTGGGGAGAACTGCGAGCTTAACAAGGCAATCGTAGCAGAAAACACGAAGATCGGTGATCACGTCAGACTGGGCGTCGGGGAAGAAGCACCGAACGATACTGCACCGCATATTTATTGCGACGGTATTGTCACTGTTGGTGAGAAGAGCGTTGTGCCTGCCAATGTATCTGTAGGCAAGAATTCCGTTGTATTCGGCATTACGACAGCAGACGATTATCCGGATGGATATCTGGCAAGCGGCAAAACATTGATTAAGGCAGGTGACAAACAGTGAGAGCAATCGGTATCATTTTAGCAGGCGGCAATAACCGCAAGATGAGAGAACTGTCCCAGAAGCGCGCGATCGGCGCGATGCCGGTGGCAGGCAGCTACAGAAGTATTGATTTTGCGCTGAGCAACATGACGAACTCTCATATCCAGAGAGTCGGCGTGCTGACCCAGTATAACGCCAGAAGCTTAAATGCACATTTAAGCTCCTCCAAATGGTGGGATTTCGGAAGAAAACAGGGTGGATTGTTTCTGTTTACTCCTGCGGTAACCGCGGAGAACAGCTCCTGGTATAGAGGCACGGCAGATGCCATTTATCAGAACCTCTCCTTCTTAAAAAACAGCCATGAGCCCTATGTAGTTATTACCTCCGGCGATTGTGTATACAAGATGGACTACAACAAAGTCCTCGAATATCATATTTCCAAAAAAGCGGATGTGACCGTTGTCTGCAAGGACATGCCGGCAAATGTAAACGTAGAGCGGTTCGGTACCATCAAGATGAACGAGGAAAGCCGGATCGAAGAGTTTGAAGAGAAGCCGATTGAGGCACGCTCCAATACCATTTCCTGTGGTATTTATGTTATCCGCAGACGTCTCCTGATTGATATGATCGAGCGCTGTGCAATGGAAGACCGTTATGATTTTGTAAAGGATATTCTGATCCGCTACAAAAATCAGAAACGGATCTTCGGATATAAGATCAAAGATTACTGGAAGAATATTGCAACGGTGGAAGACTATTTCGATGCCAATATGGACTTCTTAAAACCGGAAATCCGTAATTATTTTTTCAAACAGTATCCGGATATTTATTCGAAGGTTGACGATTTACCGCCTGCAAAGTATAATGTTGGAGCGAAGGTTGAGAACAGCCTGATTTCCAGCGGCTGTATTGTCAACGGCACGGTAGAGAATTCCGTAATCTTCAAGAAATCCTTTATCGGAAACAACTGTTACATCAAGAATTCCATTATTTTGAATGACGTATATATCGGCGATAACACGCACATCGAGAACTGTATCGTAGAAAGCCGGGATACAATCCGTGCAAATTCTTTCTATCGCGGAGAAGATGAAATCAAGATTGTAATAGAGAAAAACGACAGATACATTATCTGAAACGCGAGGGGGAATAAGTTATGACGATTACCGATGTAAGGGTTCGAAAAATTGCCAAAGAAGGTAAAATGAAAGCGATTGTATCCATTACCGTGGATGACGAGTTTGTGGTGCATGATATCAAAGTAATAGAGGGAGATAAAGGACTGTTCATCGCGATGCCGAGCAAGCGCAGCGCAGATGGGGAATACCGCGATATCGCCCATCCCATCAGCCAGGGAACCCGGGAAAAGATCCAGGGAATTATTTTGGAAGCATACAATACGGCATTGGAAGAACCGATTGCATAACTTCTTAAATGAATACAGAAAATAAATACAGACTACAACAGACAGTCCCGGTGCAGCGATGTACCGGGACTGTTTTCCTGACCGGATATCCGGTTAGAAAAGCCATCTGTATGTCGCCGCAGATGGAAAAGGCAGCAGGGTACATTCTCACTTGCCCGAGCGGGGGAAACTGTGCTAACATGAAAGCACAACAGACAGCGCCTGCTAAAGCAGAAAAGGGCAGGCAGAAGCAGGAAGGAAACGGACAGAACATGTATGTAATTGCAGGACTTGGAAACCCGAAGAAAGAATACGATAATACAAGGCATAATATCGGCTTTTCCGTCATAGATATGCTGGCAGATAAAACCGGAATTTCTGTAAACACGGCAAAGCACAAGGGACTTTTGGGTGCAGGCTATTTAAACGGGCAGAAAATAATTCTGGTAAAGCCGCTGACTTATATGAACCTGAGCGGCGAATGTATCCGGGAAGTGCTGGATTATTATAAGGTAGACGGCAGCACGAACCTGATCGTAATTCACGACGATATCAGCCTAGAGCCTGGCATCATCCGGGTGCGCAAAAAAGGCAGCGCGGGTGGTCATAACGGTTTGAAGAATATTATTCAGCATCTTGGAAAAGATCAGTTTGTGCGGATTAAGGTCGGCGTCGGGGAAAAACCGGCAGGCTACGACCTTGCGGACTATGTGCTGGGACATTTTGATCGGGAGGAGCAGGTGCTGATGAAGCAGGTTTCGGAGGAAGTCTGTGAAGCGGTGCAGATGATTCTGGAAAAAGGTCCGGATGCAGCGATGAACGTGTATAACGGGCGAAAAGTGGAGAAGGCATAGCATGAAGGTATTGACAGCTCCGCTTTGGGAATTGGCGGAGTTTGAAGAGGGAAAAGCACTTCTGGACAGAGGAAAAGGGCATGTTGCCTTTTCCGGGCTGTATGATTCCCAGAAGCTTCATATGGTATATGGATTGAGCGATGGTTTTACACAGAAAATCATCGTTACTTTCAGTGACAAAAGAGCGCGGGAAATCGGCGCAGAATATGGGTTTTACGACCGCAGGACGATGGTGTATCCGGGCAAGGATCTGATCTTTTATCAGGCGGATGTTTCCGGCGGCGATCTGGTGCGGGAGCGGATGCGTGTGCTGCGCGCGCTGCTCGAAAAACGTCCGGTTACGATCGTAACGACGATGTCCGCGTTGATGATGCCGCAGACGCCGCTTTCCGGGATTGTGTCAAGAATACTGCATTTCGATAAAAAATCAACGGTAGACGAGAGGAAACTTTCCGCTCAGCTGGTGGAAATGGGTTATGAAAAGAGCCCGCAGGTAGAGGAACCGGGACAGTTTTCCATTCGCGGCGGAATTATCGATATTTTCGATATGACGGAAGAAAATCCGTATCGAATCGAGCTGTGGGGAGACAGCGTGGAGTCGATTCGAAGCTTTGACGTGCTGTCCCAGCGTTCGGTGGAAAATCTGGATGAGATTGCGATTTATCCGGCAACGGAGCTGATGCTTTCGGAGGCGCGCAGGCAGGACGGCTTTGCGAGAATCAAAAAAGAGACGAAGCAGTATGCAAAAAAATTGCGGGAACAGGGCAATCCGGAGGCTGCGCACCGGATTGAGACGCAGATCAAAGAGATCGAAGAGTCTGCGCAGGAGTTTGGCAGTGTAGTCAATCTGGAAAGTTTCGTGCATTATTTTTACCCGCAGACAGAGTCCTTTCTGGAATTTTTTAATCCTGAGACAACAGCAGTTTTTCTGGATGAGCCGCAGCATCTGTCGGAAACGGCGAACGCGCTTGAAACAGAATTTCGGGAGAGCATGACCGGACGTCTGGAGAAAGGCTATATCCTGCCGGGACAGGCGCAGCTTTTGTATCCCGAAAAGGAAATTGCAGGGAAGCTGTCGCAGTATCGGGCAGCGTCACTCGCCGCACTGGATGCAAAGAGCAGCCTGTTTAAGCCGGATCGCAGGTTTGAGATCACGGTGCGCAGCATGCCGTCCTATAACAACAGTTTTGAAGCTCTGTTAAAGGACTTAAAACGTTACAAGAAAAATGGCAGCAGAGTGCTTTTGTTATGTGCATCCCGGACTCGGGCGAAGCGTCTGGCAGCCGATCTGCGGGAGCAGGAGCTGAGCGCCTTTTACAGCGAAGACCCTGACCGGGAGGTTTTGCCCGGCGAGACAGAGCTTTTTTACGGACATGTGGAAAAGGGTTTTGAATACCCAATGCTGAAATTCGCGGTCATTTCGGAGGGAGATATTTTTGGTGCGCCCAAAAAGAAAAAGCGGAAAATTCAGCGTTATGAGGGCACGAAAATCCGTGATTTCGGGGAGCTGAAGGTCGGGGATTATGTCGTACATGAGACGCACGGTCTCGGCATTTATCAGGGCATCGAAAAGGTCGAGATGGAGGGAACGGTCCGGGATTACATGAAAATTTCGTACCGGGACGGAGGAAACCTCTATGTGCTGGCAACCGGTCTGGACGCGATTCAGAAGTACGCATCCGCCGATGCAGCGAAAAAGCCGAAGTTAAACAAGCTCGGAACGCAGGAGTGGCACAAGACCAAGACCCGTGTCCGGGCGGCAGTGGATGAGGTCGCAAAGGATCTGGTGGAGCTGTATGCGGCGCGCCAGAACGGGAAAGGCTACGCTTTTTCGGAGGATACGGTCTGGCAGCGGGAGTTTGAAGAAATGTTCCCGTTTGAGGAAACGGATGACCAGCTGATGGCAATTGCGGCGACGAAGCGGGACATGGAGAGCAACAAAATCATGGATCGCCTGATCTGCGGGGACGTTGGCTATGGCAAAACCGAGGTTGCAATCCGCGCGGCATTTAAGGCGGTGCAGGACGGCAAGCAGGTTGTTTTTCTGGTGCCGACGACGATTCTGGCGCAGCAGCACTACAATACCTTTGTGCAGCGGATGAAGGATTATCCGATCCGGATTGAGCAGATGTCGCGGTTTCGGACGCCTGCGCAGCAGAAAAAGGTGATCGAGGATCTCAAAAAAGGTCTGGTGGATATCGTGATCGGGACACATCGCGTGCTTTCATCGGATATGCAATATAAGGATCTTGGTCTTTTGATGATTGATGAGGAGCAGCGCTTTGGCGTGACCCATAAGGAAAAGATCAAGAAAATGAAAGAGAACGTGGATGTGCTGACCCTGACGGCAACGCCGATTCCACGGACCCTGCATATGTCTCTGGTCGGTATCCGCGACATGAGCGTGCTGGAGGAAGCGCCGGAGGAACGTCAGCCGATCCAGACCTATGTGATGGAATATAATGAAGAAATGGTGCGTGAGGCGATCACCCGTGAGCTGTCCCGGAATGGTCAGGTGTATTATGTATACAACAAGGTAAGGGACATTGAGGAACGTGCTGAGTATATACAAAATCTTGTTCCTGATGCGGTTGTTGCGTATGCACATGGACAGATGGATAAGCGTATGCTTGAAAAGATTATGTATGAGTTCGTCAATGGAGAGATAGATGTTCTTGTATCTACGACAATTATAGAAACAGGTATGGATATACCTAATTGTAACACTATGATTATAGAAAATGCTGACCAGTTCGGGCTTTCCCAGCTTTACCAGTTAAGGGGAAGAGTTGGACGAAGTACAAGAACGTCATATGCTTTTCTTATGTACAAAAGGGATAAGATGATATCCGAGGTTGCAGAGAAGAGATTAAGTGCTATAAAGGAATTCTCTGACCTTGGTTCGGGATTTAAGATTGCTATGAAAGACCTTGAGATAAGAGGTGCAGGAAATGTGCTTGGAAAGAGCCAGCACGGGCATATGGCGGCAGTAGGTTATGACTTGTATTGTAAAATGCTTAATCAGGCAGTCAATAACTTAAAGGGCATAAAGAACGAATACAGTTTTGAAACTACTGTTGATCTGGAAGTTGATGCATATATTCCAGCTTCATATATTAAGAGCGAATACCAGAAATTAGATATCTATAAAAGGATTGCAGCACTTGAAACGAGGGAAGAATTGTCAGATATGAAAGATGAGCTTTCAGACAGATATGGAAGTATTCCTTCGTGTGCTTCTAATCTTTTGATGGTAGCACTTATAAAGAGCAAGGCACATAAGATAGGAATTATGGAGATTAAGGGCGAAACTGCCGCTAATCCGGCAGGAGGTGCATCTAACTGGAGAACAGTTATGAATATATATCCTAAGGCTGATATAGATTCTGATGCAATTCCTAAACTTCTTGAAAGCTTCGGTGGGGCTTTGGATTTTAAAGTAAATGGAGTGCCACATTTTATATGGACAGTTACTAAAAGAAAATTTACAAGCCAGAAAGAATACCTTAACGGACTTTTAGATATGATGGATATTATGGAAGATGCAATTAGTACTTTACAAAATTAAATATAGTGGTATAATAATGACAATTTAGCACTTTAAAGTGTAACGCTTTAAAGTATAATAAAGCGTGTGCAGAAGCATATCAGGCATATGCAATCTTTTCCTGCACACTGATACTAGATTGAGAACACCCGGTGCGCGAATTATTTTCTTAGCTTTTACCGGGAAAGAATGGAGGATTACTATGGAACAGAAAGGCGAGTTAGTATCATTCAGACCAGATATTAAGGTCGTTGATTGTACACTTAGAGATGGAGGTCTTGTTAACAATTTTGAATTCAGCGAAGATTTTGTGCGCGATTTGTATAAGGCAAATGTAGCCGCAGGCGTTGATTATATGGAATTTGGATATAAGGCATCAAAGGAAGTCTTTAAGGTTGAGGATTACGGCAAGTGGAAGTTCTGCGATGAGAAAGATATAAGAGCTATCGTTGGTGATAATGATACAGACTTAAAGATTTCTGTTATGGCAGACGTAGGAAGAACTGATTACAAGAAGGATATAATTCCTAAGTCTGAAAGTGTTATAGATATGGTAAGGGTAGCTACATATATTAATACTATACCTGCGGCTATAGAGATGATTAATTACTGTGCAGATATGGGATATGAAGTTACTATTAATATTATGGCTATCTCTACAGCAAGTGAGAATGAGTTAGACCTTGCACTTGAACTTCTTGCTGCACAGAGCAAGGCAAGCGTAATCTACCTTGTAGACAGCTACGGTTCACTTTATCCTGAACAGATAAGAAGACTTGCAGATAAATATATCAGGATTGCTGAGAAATACGGAAAGAGAGTTGGTATACATGCACACAATAACCAGCAGCTTGCATTTGCCAATACTATTGAGGCGTGCACAATAGGTGTAAGCTATCTTGATGTTACAATGAGCGGAATGGGCAGAGGTGCAGGAAACTGCTTTATGGAGCAGATGCTCAGCTTCCTGAGAAACCCTAACTACAAGCTTACTCCTACACTGAAATTTGTTGAAAAGTACGTTGCTGAGGAGAGGGCAAAGGGTTCACAGTGGGGCTATGACGTGCCTTATATGCTCACAGGTGCGCTCAACCGCCACCCTCGTGCGGCTATCGCTTTTCTGAAGGATAACAGAACAGATTACAACGAATTGTACATGGATCTTCTTAACGAGTTGTCATAAAATCATTCTTCATATAAACGGCGTTTCCATAGTGATGTGGGACGTCGTTTTTGTGTTGCATAATTTTTTATCATATGTTATAATTATTTTATGTTTTCATAAAACCTTTTGGCGGATATCTCGTCATTATAGGTGAAAGGACTTTCAATGAAGTTAGGCGTGCCTTGTGAGGTGTTGCTT
>ENA-OPSV01001043-OPSV01001043.1-human-gut-metagenome-genome-assembly--contig:-NODE-1043-length-20221-cov-2.816572_pt1 | contig 20221 bp, 17 predicted proteins | sample MGYA00241460_ERZ501912 | MGnify/ENA primary metagenome ERZ501912 (study PRJEB25962, sample SAMEA2042402) | human gut metagenome | biome: human gut; feature: human-associated habitat; material: faeces...
TTTCGTAATAAGCCGAGACATGAAATGAAAAGTTTATATTTATAAGACTTCTTGATTGATATTAATAAAAACATTAAGTTGTAACACTTTCTTATAAACCCCATATTATATATTATCAAAAGAAAAACCTAAAGTTAAATTTCACTTTAGCCAAGATAGTTTTATCGAAAGGGGGTTTTAATATGCCAGAAAATAGAGGATGTGGATTTGGTTTCGGCGATGATTGCTGCTGGATAATAATCTTAATACTTTTAATTTGTTGTTGCTGTGGTGGTAACAGAGGAGGATGTTGCTAATCCTTTAGAGACATAACAAAAGAAGCCCCTTTTCAGAGGCTTCCTTTTGCTTATTTTATTTTTCTTGATTTATATCCAAAAAACATTGCAACTGCTACTACTAATATCATTCCTACAATAACCATAGGAGACCCTGCCTTTGGTATTGGTTCTGGTGCAACAGTATTGTCAACTGGTACTTCAATTTTTGTAAGCTTTATTTTTGGTGTAACATCTGATTTTTCTGTTTTTGAGCTTCCATCAAAATCTTTGTATGTTACTTCTACTGAATCGTTCGTATTAAGAATTTCACCTATAATTTTTTCATCAAATTCGTCTTTCAATGTCAATCTATATTGTATCATAGCTGATTGATTTGCTCCAAGTTTTGCAAGATTCCATGTTATACTATTTGTTTCTGTGTCAATCTTGGCTGAAACATTACTTGTATCAATTCCTTCAACATATGTCATTTCGAAATTATTTACAATATATTCTGGAAAATAATCTTTTACAACTATATCTGTTAATGCATTTTCAACTGGCAATAATTCGCGGTAAATTGTTTCTGTAATTGTCTTTTCGATTTGATTATCATTTATTTTATAGAATTTTCCTACTGTTGGTTTTGATTCTGTTCCAAAAACTTCTTGTATTACTTGTCCATATGTATATTTATTTTCGCCTTCCATCCTAAATGTTGCATCTTCTGTATCTATACCTGTTAGCATTGTCATTACATCTACATTATCTAATGATTTTAATGTTGCTTTAGTTGCTGTTATAACATCTGTTAATCCTTTATATGAAGTCAAATCATTATACCCTATTGCAATATTTGGTAATCCATCTGTTAAAACAATCATGTATTTATTATTATCTTCTGATGTATATTGGCTTTTTGCTAATTTTAAACCTGAATCTAAGTTAGTATATTGGCCTGTTCCTTCTATTGCAGATATTTTTGATTTTAATGTTTGGACATTATTTGTAAAATCGCAAACTTTTTGTGCATCAGCTTCTGTTCCTATTATTAAGTTTCCATTTTCATCTTTTTGTGAACTAGTTGAAAATGTTACAACTCCTATTTTTAATGTTGTTGGATTTGCTTTTAATAAACTTTCAACAAGCTTATTAGCAGAATTTAAAACCAATTCTTTTCTTGTCGTATTATCATCTACTTTTTGATCCATACTATTTGAGCTATCTATTACTAACATCATTTCTCCTGATGGTATTTTTGCTTCTGCTGCATTATTTACTTTTAATTGTAGAGTAACTTGATGTTTATCTAAATCATACTCTACAAGTTTTTTTTCAAGATTTGCTTTTTCATTTAATTTTATTGTACATACATTGTCTTCTACTACTTCCATTTTTACATCAGCAGATTTTGCTGTTGCAAATACACTTGTTGTCATCATCATTATTATTAAAAATATTGTTAACGCAATTTTCTTTTTCATTTTTTAATCATTCCTTTCTATCTATCTAATTTATCTAGATTATCTAATGCCTTACCAGTTCCTAATGCAACACATGAAACCGCATCATTAGCAATCATTACATTTATTCCTGTTTTTTCTTGCAACAATTTGTCTAAGCCATCTATTAAACATCCTCCACCAGTCATATATATTCCTCTGTCACTTATATCAGCAGAAAGTTCTGGTGGTGTCTTTTCTAACACTGAATGAACTGCATCTACAATCATCATTGCAGGTTCTATAAGCGCTTCTAGCATCTCACTTGAATTCACCTTAACATTTTTAGGCAATCCTGTTGCTAAATCTCTACCTCTTATTTCCATATCAGTGTCTTGCATTTTTGGATATACACAGCCAATATTTATTTTTAAATCTTCTGCTGTTCTTTCTCCAATCATTATATTATGTTTCTTTTTGATATATTTAACAATATATTCATCAAATTTATCTCCTGCAACCTTTAATGACGTACTTTCTACTGAACCACCTAATGAAATTACTGCAATATCTGTTGTTCCACCACCAATATCTACAACCATATTACCACATGGTTTAGCTATATCTATTCCTGCACCTATTGCTGCTGCTATTGGCTCTTCTATTAAAAACACTTTACGTGCTCCTGCTTGATTTGCTGCATCTATTACTGCCTTTTTTTCAACTTCTGTTACTCTTGAAGGAATGCATATCATTGTTCGTGGTGCAAACAATGTTCTTCCATTTATCTTGTTTATAAAATATTTTAGCATTTTTTCTGTTACTGTATAATCTGAAATTACCCCTTCTCTTAATGGCCTTGTAGCTACAATATTTCCTGGTGTTCTTCCTAACATTCTTCTTGCTTCTTGCCCCACTGCTAACACTTCATTTGTATTACTATCTACTGCTACTACAGATGGTTCTCTAAGCACTACACCTTTTCCCTTTACATATGCTATTACTGTAGCAGTTCCTAAGTCTATTCCTATATCTTGCCCTAATCCAAATTTAAACATTTATATCCATTCCTTTCTTATTTGTTTGCCTATACTTTTTCTTTTATAATATAAATTGGTCTTTTTTTGACCTCTAAATATGTTTTAGATAAATATTGTCCAATTACTCCCACTGAGAACAATTGTATTCCACTAACAAAAACAATTATACATACAAGTGATGGCCAACCAGAAGTTGGATCTCCATATATTAATGTTCTAACTATAATAAATATAATTGCCAAAAATGAAATTACACAAAATATTATTCCCAATACTTGTGCAAATATTAAAGGTGTTGTTGAGAATGCTGTTATTCCTTCAATTGCATATCTAAATAATTTCCAGAATGACCATTTTGTTTCTCCTGCAACTCTTTCAACGTTTTCATATTCTATCCATTTGGTATTAAATCCTACAAAGCTAAACAATCCTTTTGAATATCTGTTATACTCTTTTAAAGATATTATTGCATCAACAACTTGTCTTTTCATCAACCTATAATCTCTAGCTCCATCAACCATTTCAATATCTGACATTTTATTTATTATCTTATAAAACATCCTTGCAAAAAAGCTTCTAATTGGTGGTTCACCTTTTCTTGTAACTCTTCTGGTTCCTACTGAATCATATCCTTCATTTATAATTGCGTCATACATTTGTTTTAGTAAAGCTGGCGGATCTTGTAAATCTGCATCCATTAATGTTACATAATCTCCTGTTGATGCTTCCAAACCAGCAAACATCGCTGCTTCTTTTCCAAAGTTTCTAGAAAATGATACATATCTTACTTTATCATCAATTGCTCTTAACTGTTTTATTATATCTAATGTTTTATCTTTAGAACCATCATTTACAAATATGTATTCAAAATCCACAATATTTTCAAAATCTTGTTTTCTCACTCTTTCTATTTCTTTATAAAATAATGGTAATGCTTTTTCTTCATTATAACAAGAAACTACTACTGATATTTTCTCCATATTTTTCAACCTTTCTACCTATTTTACTAAAATTGAATTATCATAAAATCTTGATACCTTTTTCAATTCATTATTAACATATTCAACACCATATTTTTCAATTAATGTTTTCTCATTTGAAAACAAATTCGTTCCAAGCCCTAATCTATTTCCTTCAATTTTAGCTCCAAGTGCCCCTAGTGTTGTTGGGTATAAGTCCATTGTTGAATATACTCTTTTTGTATTCTCCGCTTCAATAGCAGGATTTATAATAACATTTACTACTTTTTTATCATATTGTTGCCCTTCTTCTGGCTCAAAGAAATTTGCTTGCATTGTTAAATGGTCTCCAGTAATAACTATTGTAGTATTATCATAAAAATCTTGTTTTTGAAGCCATTTAACAAAATCTCCAACTCTTTTGCTTGAACAAGATATTACATTTTTATATTGTTCATCCCATTTATTAGGGCAATCTTTACACAAAAATCCATCAGGGAAATGTGTATCAGCTGTCAAAAATGTAAAATTAAATGGTTTTTCTTGTTTTGATAAATTTAATATTTTTTCTTTTGCATACTCAAATAATTGATCATCAGTAAACCCCCACCATATTTGTTCTGAAGCTTTGTTTTCTTCTTTGGCAGATTCAAAATCCCATATTTCATAATTTCCATGTTGTTTAAATAAATTTCTTCTTCCTCCAAATGTTGCATCAGAACCTAACAAAAGGTAATTTGTATATCCATTATTTTCTAAAACTTGTCCTATACTATAAGCTCCATCCAAAAAAGTACTATACTCTCCCATTGAATTATCATCAATAGATAATTTTAGCGGTACTCCTGCTGTCTGTGCAGACATCGCTCCAACAGTCCATGTGGTTCCATATAATGTATATGCTCCACCTAACTTATCTGTATCTGAAAAATTAGTATTTTCTTTTGCTAATTTTGATATCTCTGGTATTAAATCTCCTTTTGATAATCCTCCGTCTTTTGTTGAATAATATGTTGTCTCCATTGATTCCAAGAAAATGTATATTAAATTTCTTTTTTGTTCTGGAAATTCTATATTTGTTTTCTCTGGTCTTACATATTCTTTTGATATAAAACTCGAATCATGTGTCTGATTCTCTATATATTCTTTTATATCTGTTGTTTCTACTATTTTACTAATACTAATTATTAGTATTAATCCAGCTATACATATACTTGTTAGAGTAGTTCTTCTTCTTTCCGCTGTATGTATTTCTTTTATAAATTTTATATCTTTGACCATCGGGTATATTAATGCAAATGATATTATTATTGTGGGTAAGATTACTTTCCACAAGCATTCTTTAAAAAATGTAAAAATTATGTCTGTATTTGTTCCTTCCATTGGAACTTTTAAGTGAAATATTATTTCATCCATCGAAAGATGTCCAAATGTTTCATATAGCCAGTTTATTGTTACAGTTGCCCCAAAAGCTATTAATAAACATACTACTATAACTATATATGCTATTCTTTTTTTCATTTGCTATTATAATTATTCCTCCATTTGTTTTTGTATATATCTCCAAGAATCTTTACACATATCTTCTAATGTTTTCTCTGCTTTCCAGTTTAATTCTTTTTGAGCTTTCTCTGGATTTGAATAACATGTTGCTATATCTCCTGCTCTTCTTGGCGCTATTTTATATTTTACTGTTTTTCTAGTTACATTTTCAAATGCTTTTACCATGTCCAAAACACTATATCCTGTTCCTGTTCCTAAATTATATATATACATTCCTGTTTGTTCTTTTTCTAATTTTTCTAATGCTTTAATATGTCCTTTAGCTAAATCCACAACATGTATATAATCTCTTACTCCTGTTCCATCTGGTGTATCATAATCGTCTCCGAACACAGATAATTGTTCTAGTTGACCTGATGCAACTCTTACTACATATGGCATTAAATTGTTTGGAATTCCTTGTGGTTCTTCCCCTATTAGTCCACTCTCATGTGCTCCTACTGGATTGAAGTATCTTAATATTGCAATATCCCAAGTATTATCTGATTTATATAAATCTTGTAATATTTGTTCTATAAATAATTTTGTTGTTCCATATGGATTAGTTGTTCCACCTATTTTGCATTCTTCTGTTAAGGGTATTCTTTCTGGTTCTCCATATACTGTTGCAGATGAACTAAATATAAATTTCTTTACATTATATTTTCTCATTGTTTCTAATAGTACTATTGCACCAGAAATATTGTTTTCATAATATTCTAATGGTTTTTGTACTGATTCTCCAACCGCTTTATACCCCGCAAAATTCATTACCGCTTCTATTGTGTTTTCTTCAAATACTTTTTCTAATGCTTTTCTATCTAAATAATCTATTTCGTAAAATTTAAAATCTTTTCCTGTTATTTTTTTTATTTTTTCTAACACTTCTGGTTTACTATTCGAAAAATTGTCTATTATTACTATCTCTCTTCCTGCATTTAATAATTCTACTGCAGTGTGGCTTCCTATGTATCCAGCTCCGCCTGTTACTAATATTGACATATTCATTCCTTCTTTCGACCTATTATTTTTCTTTATTAGTATATCACTAAAGCCATATAATTTCAACCATTAAAAGCGTGAAAATTATTTTCGCGCTTTTTTCTGTATATAATTATAATTTATAACTTTTAATTTTCTATTTTTCTAAATACAAGCATTTTGCTCAATAAATAATTTGCTATTATAACAATTATTTGTGATATTAATTTTATTATCTTATCATTTAATTTTAATATTGTTACACCTATAAACATTATTAGCATGTCAGTTAATAATGTTGCTATTCTAGACGTCACAAATTTTCCAGCTTCTTTTAATTTTTCTTGTTCTTCACTTTCAAATACAAATTTTCTATTTGTTATATATGCAAATGTAACACCTGCAATCCAAGAAACAATATTGGCTACTTGAAGTTGTAAACTATTATCTGGATTTAAAAATGTATATACACATATATAATATGTTGCTAGCGAAACAACTGTAGTCAATACTCCAAATATTAGATAATTTATTATTTCTTTATATTTCAAATATAGTTCTTTTATATTATTCATTCTTTAGTCCTTTCACTTTCACTTTTTCATAAGCCTTACTTCCAAAATCAACAATTAATTTTTTGTATCTTATAAGAATATAAATTCCACTAATAACTAAAATAATATACCTAATTAAAATACTATTATTAAATATAACATTTGCAAATGTTGTTAGTATTAGAGCTATGCTTAAAGTAATTAAAGTTTTTAAATCATAATATTGTGTTTTGTCTATCTTCCTCATTCCAAAATAATGTAACAAACATAATATTATATAACTTACTATTGTGGTATAAGCTGCTGCTTGATATCCCCAAATATTTATTGCTACATAATTTAATATTATATTTACAATTGCTGTAATTACCGAAAATACTGCTATTTGTTTGTTTTTCTTATGATAATATTCTATATCATAGAAAAATGTATACATCATTTGAAAGAATATTCCTAAACATATTGGTGGTACTATTAATGAAGCTTCTGCATATTCTGAATTAATAAATAATTTTATTAATTCTGGAGCTACTGTAAATATTCCTATACAAAATATCCATACAATATGCATTATTAATTTTGAATTTTCTTTAATTGAATCTGTTTCCTTGTTTTCTATTCTTCTATATACCCATGGTGACCATGGTTTAAATATTTGTAATGAAATTGTGTACAAAATATTCGCAATTGTGTATGCAACACTATAAATCCCTGCACTTGCTTCCCCTACAATACTTTTTATCATTAACAAATCACAACTTGATAAAAATATTTGTGATAGTAAATGTGGTATCATAGGTAAACTAATTTGCAAGCTTTCTTTTATGTATTTTTTTTCAAATGTCATTTTTCCTTTTTTAACAATAACTATTCCACAGATTATTCCTAATGTTATATTAAAAAAGTCTACACCAATTATTCTTCCTAAATACTTTTCTGATGGTAATATTAAAACTAAAACTATTGACAATATTTGTGATATTGGTAATGCCAACAAGTTATAAGCAAATGTGTATTTTGCTTTATTGCAAAAGTTCCAATTTGCAACCATTAATGTACATCCATTTATTAATACACACATAACAAACATCAAGGTCATCATTGGTGTATTAAATCCTAGCATTTTATTAATTGGTCCTTGACAAACAAGATACACAAGATATATCACCACTGCCACAACACTTGAAAATATATAAATAGAAGATAAATATTTATATCTTTCATTATAGTCTTTTATAGTAACATACATTTTATCTATTGATATGTACATTGCTAATAATAATATAATTGTAACTATATTTTTTAATGTTATAAAACTTGTAGCAATTCCCATTTCAGCAGTAGAAAGTAAATTTGTTAATATTGGTAATGCAACTAATGATACTGCCATTCCTATTACATTAGCTATTAAATATGTTACCATAGATATTACTGTCTTTTTACCATCTTCTTTTCTATTTTCTTCCAATATACTTCCTCCTCTATTGCTTATCTTGTATATCATCTATCATTTTTTCAACAATATTCCAAGCATAAACAACAGTAACAGCATGTAAGCATGGCCATTTTTCTTGCCCATCCTTTAAATACTTACAGTTACTATTACAATTAAAACATTCTCTTTGGTTTGTTATTATATACGGCTTTTTATATTTATTGTTTTTAAAATTATAAGCAACGAATCCATCATATGTATATCCGCCTGTTATAATGCTTACAGGAACTTCAAGACTTAATGCAATATGATATGCTCCGGTATCATTTGTTATTACAAATTTAGCTCTTCTTATTATTTCTATAAATTCAACAACTGAGCTTTTTCCTAAATAATTTACATATTTAGCATTTTTTATATTTTTAATTACTTCACTTACATCTGTTAAGTCTGAATTCGTGCCACAAAATACAACTGGCAATTTTGTTTTTTCATAAATTTTTTCTATCAATTCACCATATTTTTCATATTCCCACTTTTTCTTGTCTAAACTTGCACTTGGAAATACTATATAATATTCTTCTGGTAAATCTAAATTTAACTTTATTTCTTTGACTTTATGGAATTTTATTTCATCATCTTTTATCCCTAATATCTCATTAACCAAATAATGATAATACTCTATATTGGTTATTTTTTTATCATTTATTTCTACCAATTTAGTATATACTCTCTTAGTGAAAAATTTAGGACATATTGAATATGCATTATTTATTATAGTTATCTTTTCATTTGCTATTGAAGATGCCATTAAATACATGCTTGGTGTACATCCTGTTGCTCCCATAACATCAATAACTACATCATATTTATATTCTCTAATCTTTTTAATTAAAGCTATCCTTTTCTTTATATCTGTAGTAATTTGATTAAATGGAACTAATTCTACTTTATCAAATTCAGTTTCCATTCTCATTAATTCGTCCAAATGATTAGATACCCATAATGTTATTTCAAACTCTTCTTTTGGATATGCTTTTCTATACTTGTCTGCAACTGATAAGAAATTCATTGCATCACCAAGTCCTAAATTTGCTAATATTAAAACTTTTTTCTTATTAGTACTATCATTTTTAGTTTTCTTTCCACTAAATAAACATACTATTCTGTCAAAAAAATATACTAAATATTTAACTAAATTTATTAACTTTAATTTGGTTAGAATTGCTGTTTTTTCTGATAGTTCTTGATTTTCGTGTTTTTCTTTTTTCATTTTTTATTCCTCTCAAAGTTTTAAATTTTCAAGCATATTGCTAACTTTTTCCCATGCCATATCAACTGTAACTGCATCTAAGCATGGCCAAGTCTTTTCTAATTCATTTGCTTTTATACATCTGTTATCACAATTTGCACATTCCATTTTTACACATGCTACATATGGCTTTTTATACTTATCTGCCCCATTAAATTTGTATGTTAAATATCTGTCATAAGTATATGCTCCTGCTGTTATACATACAGGTACTTCTGATACCACAGCCACATGGTAAATTCCAGTATCATTTGTAATAACAAATTTTGATTTTTTTATTAAATCTATATATTCTAATATTGATGTTTTTCCTGTCATATCAATATATTTAACATTATCTTTTATTAAATTTATCAACTCATCATTTGTTTGTCTATCCACATTTGTACCACAAACAACTAATGGAATTTTAGTTCTTTCATAAATTCGTTTTGTTATTTCTGCAAATCTTTCTACTGGCCACCTTTTATATTCTGTACTAGCACTTGGGTATACAATAAAATAATCTTCATCTATTTTTTCTTTTAATGGCTCACTAGGTAAATTTACAAATTCAGGTTTTATATTTAAATTTCCTAACAAATTAAAAAATTCAAAATAATGGTCTATTAAATGCATTTTAGGATCATTTAATTCTAAAATTTTATCATAAACTTTTTTATAAATTTTTTCTGAACAGGCTACTTTTCTACCATAATTTATAATTCCTATTTTCTCTTTACTGAAAATAGCTCTAGAAACTAATATGTTTGTAGAACAATCTTCAATTCCAATAGGGTCTAACAAAATGTCATATTGCTTTTTTCTCAATTCTTTGAACAAATTCATTCTTTCTTTTAAATCAACTGCACTTTTGGTAAAATTATAAGCTAATACATAATCAAATAAGTTTGTTGCCTCATATATTTTATTCAATCCTTTTTGACAAATTATTGTTAATTCATATTTATCTTCTGGATAGATTTTTCTTATATTTTTTAGTGCACAATTAAACATTGCTCCATCACCAAGTGATAAATTATATACAATTATGACTTTTGTTTTTGAATTCTGTTCTTGTTTTGGCTTTTTTATAAATTTTAATCCAATTCCATCTATATAATAATACATAGATTTTAGATTTCTTATTTTTTCATTTCTTAAAACCAAATTGTTTATCTTGGTAAATGTACCAGAAAAATACCCTGTTTTTGCCATTTTAAATTCATTCCTCTTCTTTTATCATTTGAGCTGCTTCTAAAAGATTTTTACATTTTCTAATTTTAGGACCAACTTCTTCGTTATCCTCACTTAATAAAAATCCTTTTACATCTTCTTTTTCACATATAGCTAAATCTCTTAGTTTATCTCCAATTGCATAGCTTTTAGAAAAATCTATGTCATAATCTTTTTGAGCTCTATAAAATAAACCTAATTTAGGTTTTCTACAATCACATTCATTACCTATATGAGGGCAATAATAGACTTGCTCTATTATTACCCCATTTTTCTTTAATTCATTTATCATATAATCAAAAATTATATGTGCATCTTTATCTGTATAATAGCCTCTAGCAATTCCAGATTGATTTGTTATAACAATTAGTTTAAATCCTAATTCTTGTAATATCTGTAAACCTTCTATTACACCATCTATAAATTCCCAATCTTCTATTTTATACAAATAATTTTTATCAACATTTATAGTTCCATCTCTATCTAAAAAAATTGCTTTATTCATATAATTTTTTCTCAACAATCTCACATATTGTATGCATTATCATTTCATGTGCTTCTTGAATATTAGGTGTTCTAGGATATTCAATAACTATTGGAATATTGCAAACTTCTTTACATGTTCCACCTGTCTTTCCTAAAAATCCTACTGTTGTAGCACCTTTTTCTTGTGCTAATTTTAATGCATCATATACATTTTTTGAATTTCCACTTGTAGATATTCCGAAAACAACATCACCTTTTTCTACTAAAGCTTCTGTTTGTCTTCTAAATACATCATCATATCCATAATCATTTCCAACAGCTGTTAAAATACTTGTATCTGTTGTAAATGCTACTGCTGGTAATCCTTTTCTTTCTAGCATATATCTTCCAACTAATTCTGCTGAAAAATGTTGTGCATCAGCAGCTGATCCACCATTTCCCATCATATAAACTCTATGTCCTTCTTTATAGCATTTTATTAATGCATTACAAACCTCTTCAACTTGACCTATTATTTTTTCATCATTTACAACCTTTGTTTTGCACTCTATGCTATACATAAATTTTTCTTTAATTTCATTTTTCATAATTTTTTCCTCCTAAAATATTATTTTGCATTTCTAATTTTAGTAATAATATTAGTTGTAGATTTTCCTTCTACAAGCTTACAAATAACAACTTTTCCACCTCTAGCTTCAACTATATCTTTTCCAACTACTTCTTCTGGCTTATAGTCTCCACCTTTTGTGATTATATCTGGTTGTAATTTCTTTATTAATTCATATGGTGTATCTTCTTCAAATTTTACAACATATGATACACATTGTAAATCTGCTAATAATTCCATTCTTTCTTCTTCTGAAATTATTGGTCTTTCTGGACCTTTTAATCTTTTTACAGAAGCATCTGAATTTACTCCAACTACTAAGATATCTCCATAAGTTGATGCTTGTCTTAAATATCTTGAATGACCAACATGGAATATATCGAAACATCCATTAGTAAATACTATTTTCTTACCTTTTTCTCTTTCTGCTTGTAATATTTTAGCTAATTCGTCTACACTTGGTAATTTATTGTCATATGATACATCATTTTCTTTATTGATATGTTCTTTTATTTCTTCTATTGAAACAGCATATGTTCCCATTTTTGAAACTTCTATGCTTGATGCAATATTTGCTAATCTAGCTGTATCTCCTATTTCAAAATCATTTGCAAGTCCTACTGCTAAATATGATATAACTGTATCTCCTGCACCAGAAACATCATAAACCTCTTTAGAAACTCCTCTAATATGTTGAAAACTCTTTCCATCTACAAGTGTCATTCCATCTTTTCCACGTGTTGCTAAAACATATTTTGCACCTGTTTGTGCTCTTAATTCATTTGCAGCATTAACAACTTCTTCATCATTGTTTACACTCATTTTTGTTAAATTCTTTAATTCATCTAGGTTTGGTTTTATTAAATATGCATCTTTATATTTAGCATATGATGGTTCTTTAGTATCTATTAAAGTCATTTTGTTATATTTGTTAGCAATTCTTATTAATTCTGCTGTGTTTTGAACATTCAACACACCTTTTTTATAATCTGATATTATTATTATATCGAACTTTTCTATATTAGCTTCATATAATTTTATCATCTTATCAGATATTTCATCAGAAATTGAAGCTGTATCTTCTACATCTAATCTTAGCATTTGAGCATTGTTTGGCCCGATCATTCTTGTTTTTACTGTTGTTGTTCTTTCTTTATCTAATATTAATAAATCTGTATGTATTTTATTATCTTCTAAGATTTTCTTTAAGATTTTTCCTTCTTCATCATTTCCAATTACACTCATAATTGATACATCTTGTATTGCTCTTACTAAGTTTCTTGCAACATTTGATGCTCCACCAAGTACTATTGTTTCTCTTGTTTTATGTAGCACTGGAACTGGTGCTTCTGGTGATAATCTTTTTGCTTCTCCAAAGAAGTATTTGTCTAACATTATATCTCCAATTACTAATACTTTCTTTGTTTTAATATTATTTAACTGTGTTTCTATATTCATTTTTCTCTCCATTCTAGACATTAGAATTTAATATCTACTTTAATTTTATCAACTACAAATCTATATGCTCTTATATATAGCATTTGTAAATTCATCTTATATAATAATGCAATTACATATAATCCTAAATGTTTTACACCTCTAGTTATAGAATATCTAAATGTTAAGAATTTATTTTTTCTCCATTCACTAAAATTAGTCTCTAAATATTCTCTAGTTTCTTTAGTCATTTTTTTTATATTTATATCTGGATTATATGAAGCTCTGTACATTACAGATACTGCCAAATGTAAAAATGCCATCATTTCCAATATCGGCCCCATTTCTTCATATTTGCCTTCTTTTTGATATAATTCTTTTACTTTTAACAAGTATTTTTTTAAATTTTTTATATCTTGTTCATTTACACTATGTATTTGAGAATCACTTCGTAGATAATAGTGATATAATATGTCTGGTACAAATGCTATCTTATTTATTCTAATAAATGCACTTGTTAAGAACATAGCATCATTAAATCCTCTAAATGGTAAAAACCTTAAATCTTTTACTTTTTCTCTTTTATAAATTTTATTCCAAGGTGCTGGATTTACAAATACCATAAAATCATCTTCTGATGTTATTTCTTTTACTGTATTTCCTTGTTTTGTCATGTCTTTTCCAACTACTTTGTTTGTTTTTAAATCTATTCTTTCAAATCCACATACAGCCATATCTGCATTGTTTTCTTTAGCTGCATTATATAATTTTTCTGCCCAATCCGGTTCAACATAGTCATCTGTATCCACAAATGTTATATATTCTCCTGTTGCTCTTTCTAACCCATAATTTCTGGTTGTAAATTCTCCACCATTTTCTTTATGAAATGCTTTTACTTTTTGAGGATACTTGTGTGCATATTCATCTATTATTTGTGGTGCAGAATCTTTTGAACCATCATCTACGCAAAGTATTTCTATATCTTCTAATGTTTGACTTACCAAAGAATCTAAACATCTTGGCAAATATTCTTCTAAATTGTATACCAGTGCTACTATTGATAATTTATATTTATCCACTTATTTTACCTCTTTCTTTTTCCCAATGTATTTTATCATTAAAGCTTACATATTTCAACATTTTTATGAATTTTTTTAAATAATTTCATCTTTAAAGTTTAGAAAAAAAATAAATCCAAATTATCAAACTTATTTCGTCTAATAATTTGGATTGTCTTCAATAAAAAATTGTCTTGTTTTTACATATATGAAATTAATTCTTGCAATATTTCTTTGTCTGTAAGTTTTTGTTCTTTATTTGTTGTTACAAAGATAATTATATCATCTCCATAATCAACTATTTTTGTTGCCTGGTATGGATCCATGTCTTCATAAAAATTATCTAAAATTTCACCTGAAACCCTATCTACTCCATAATAAACTTCCGATATTGTTATTATATATTTTTTTTTAGCTCCAATCATTTTCTTCAATTCTTTGTCAATATCTGTAAGATTATCTTCTTTTTTTATGTCTAAATAACCGTTTTTATTTATTTCATACTCATTATTCAAGTTTCTATTGAGAATTTGTAAAATTTTATCTCTGCTATTATTTTCTATCCATATTCCATAATCTTCGGGGTAATTATTATTAAATATAGCATCAACATTTTCAATTTTTGGTTTTCCTTGCTCTATTATACCTGCAAATGCGACTTTATATTGAATTTCTGGTTTTATGTCCAATATTTTTTTTCCATCATATTCAGTTTGAACTTGATACAATTCATTATCACCAGTAATTCCCACATCTTTTTTTAATGTTTCTACATTTCCATGTTCAATATTATTATTATTTCTCCAATATTTTATTATTATTAAAACAATAATTATTAATATTACTACCAGGAATATAATTTTTTTATTTTTCATTTTCATCATCTTTCTTTAATTAAATTATTCCATGAAGCATTGATAGTGTTGCTTGTATATATCTTTCTGCTAATCTTTGATTTTCAACATCTCTATTACTATATACATTTCGTGGCAATTCTATTAATGATGTTTTTGCTAATCTTCCATTACTTGCCAATGCTGTTCTTGCCCAATCAATTATATATCCATCTCCATATCTATCTAAAGATCTTCCATGTGCATTTGGAAATTGTACTGCATAATACATTCCAACTTGCCTATCGCCTATTAATTGTTCCAACCAACCATGTAAATCCACTAATATTGTTTGACCATTTTGTGATTTATGTGATATAAGGAAGTCTCTTAATGCCTGAGCCTCATAAGCTTGATATGGTGCTGTACCTGCATAATTTCTAGCTTTTTCATTTGCTCTAAATCCAGTACTCTTCCAACACCTATTCAAATCTATTCCTTGATTATTTGGAGCTTGGCTATATAATGTTGTTCTTCCAGCCCCATTATTATCATTTCCATATCTTCTACCATCTGGATTTATTTCTGGTAATATATATATTGTCCATTTATCTGCTAGTTCAAAATTCTGTCTATGTTTTGTTTTCAATTCTTCATAAAATTTGTTTGCAATATTTACCAATGCTTCTCCATCATGGTCCCAATTATCTTCAAATCCATGTACAGTAAATGTTGCAAAAAATACGTTTGGTCCATTTCCATAACGATAATATTGTAATTTAGAGCCATAAGGATTTCCTGCTCTTACTAATCCACTATCTCCAAAAGTTCCTTGTTCATATATTACACTTTGCCTTAGAAAAATATATATTACCTGTTCTCCTACTATCTTACCGTTATTTTCTTCCACTCTTATCGCAATTTGATGTAATCCTAAATTAAATTTTGAAAAGTCAATATTACATCCAAATCCTGGTTGTGAGTTCGTGCCATTATTACCATATCCAGAAATTGCATTTATTACATCTTGTCTTTCGTATCTTGTTACATCTTCATTTCTATAATTTCCATCAATTAACACTCTTACTCGTGTATTTGGCACTGTTGTCATTACCCATCCACCAAGAAATTGTGTTTCATTTGTTATTGTTGTTCTATCATAAATTGTATCTATACATATTTGTGTTTTATATTCTGGTATTGTCGATTTTGCTTCTTCTAAAACATCACCTTGTTCACTTATCATCTTTATTTCTATCTCATTATCTCCAGATCCGAATTCTGTGACTGGTATCACTATTTTAAAATTAGGTGTTGGATTTTCTTTATATGTTCCATATCCTTTTACCATTGATATTAAATCATATTTATAGGAATATTCTATTGATAAATTTTCTATTTCCTTATTTTCTATGTATACTTTTAATTTGGTATCTGGAATATTTGCAAGTTTCCATCCATTTATTTCAATTCCATTCGGACTCCATACTTGTTCTGACAATACAGTATCAATATTTAAAATATGTTTTATTGCTTTATCAATTATAACTGTTCTTTCTGTTTCATCAAGTAGTACACCATCTGCAGTTTTAAATTGAATTTTAATTTTGTGCTTTCCTTGACTAATTTGATCAATCGGAATATTGATATCGAACATTGGTAATGGATTTTCTTCATATGTTCCATATCCTTTTACTATTGATATTAAATCATATTTATAGGAATATCTTACATCAAGATTATCTATTTCTTTGTTATCTAATAATATGTCTATTTTTGTGTTTTTTTCTGTTGATAGTTTCCAACCTGAAATATTGATTCCATATTTATCAAATTGTTCATTATTACTAGGTGTATCTACATTTAATGTATGTTTTATATTTTTATCAACTATAATTTCTATTTCTTTTTCTTCCAACAATACATCATCTGATGTTTTAAATTGTATTTTTAACTTATGCTTCCCTTGTTGTATCTCTTCAGTTGGTATAGTTATTGTAAAATTAGGAAATGGATTTTCTTCATATGTTCCATATCCTCTTATTATTGATATTAGATCATAAGCATAATACATATTTACATCAGTTTTATTTATTTCTTTTTCATCCACTAAAGCTACTAATTTGGTATCTTTCTCTGTTGCTAATTTCCAACCATCTACCTTTATTCCACTTTTATAAAATGTGTTCCCATTTGAAGGTGAGTCTATATTTAATATATGTTTTATATTTTTACTTACATTTATATCTTTATTTATACTTTTTAATATTCTATTGTCATTTTCAGTCATAAATATAATTTGTAAATTGTGTTTTCCCACATTAATTTCTTTTAATGATATATCTATATCAAAATTAGGTAATGGATTTTCTTTATATGTTCCATATCCTTTCACTATTGATATTAAATCATATTTATAGGAATACTTTATACAATTATTATCTATTTCTTTTCCGTCTAAATAAACAATTAATTTTGTGTTTTCTTGTGTCGCTAATTTCCAACCTTCAATATGTATTTTTTCTTCTTCTATATAAAATGTTTGCTCTAGGTTTGTATCTATATTTAATATTGATACTATTGTATTATCTTTAGCAAAAACATTATATAACATAGAAATTATCATTATTATCAAAAATACTATAATTACTCTCTTTATATTCTTCATTCTAATTCCCCTTTAATATCTTTTATAACAAATATTTTTATCAACATTACCAGAAACTCCTAGTATACTTCCTTTGTCTGTATATTGCCAAACTTGATAATTTTTATCAAAATCTGTCTGTTTATTTTCATCATATGTATAATGAGCAACCCAAATGTCATAGTTGGTTAATTCTGCATAATTCAAATGAGTATTAAACCAGTTTTTACTTGTATAAACAGCTGGTATAAATCCTTGATATTTTATTACATCGCAAAATGCTCTTGTTAACATTGTTCTAGTTTCTGAATCTAACAAATCTGCTCTACCTGGTAAATATCCATTTTTTCTTGCCCCTGAATCCTCTACATCTATTGCAACAGGGTATTCAAGTTTTATACCATTTTTATTAAGTTGTCCCGCTACCCACAAAGCCTCTTCTTGTGCTTCACTTAAATTTATTGCCTGTGTTACAAAATATACTCCTACTTTTATTCCAAAAGATTTTGCCTCTCTTAAATTATAAATAGCCTGATCGTCTAGAACTAAGGTAGCTCCTCTATACCCTCTATATCCTATTCTAATCATTGCAAAATCTATTCCTGAATTTGCTACTTGCCTCCAATTAACTATTCCATTTTTTTGACTAACATCTATTCCTCTATACTTATCACCATATATAGCAACAAATTCTACATTGTCTAATATGCTTCCATCTTCAGCTAGATATTGTATTTTAATGTTATGATTTTGTTTACTAATATTTTCTGTACTAATATTCACTTCAAACATTGGTGTTGGGTTTTCTTCATATGTTCCATATCCTTTTACTATTGATATCAAATCATATGTACGTGAATTTTTAATATGGCTATCATCTATTTTTTTGTTATCTATATAGACAACTAGTTTCGTTCCTTTTTCTGTTGCTAATTTCCATCCTGATATTTGTATTTTTTTCAGTTCATTAAAAACTAATCCATTTATATCTGTATCAATATTTAAAATGTGCTTTATACTTTTATCTATTATTATTTTATTTTTGACTTTTTTTACTATTGTTCCATTTTCCAATTCGACTTGTATTTCTATTTGATGTTCCCCATTCGTAATATCTATTGTTGGTATATTTATATCAAACATTGGAGTTGGATTTTCTTCATATGTTCCATATCCTTTTACTATTGATATTAAATCGTATTTATATGAATATTCTATATAATTGCTATCTATTTTCTCACCATCTATTTTTACAATAATTTTATTTTTTTCTGTTGCTAATCTCCATCCACAAATTTGTATTCCATTTTTATCAAATACACTATCATTTAAATCTGTATCTATATTCAATATATGTTGTATCTCTTTAAATTGACTATAAGTTGCCTCAGCATTAGATTTACATATAGAACTAACAAAAAATATAAATATTATTAAAATAATACTTATAACTATTTTTTTCTTCATAATTTTTTCCTCCTTCCATTTACCTAAATTTTATACTATTTTATTCCAAAAAGCAATAAAAAATGGCAAATTAAATTTGCCATTTTTTTCTAATAAAGACTATTTTTTATCATTATGTTCTTTTAATGCTATATAGTGATCTAAGTCTTTAATTTTTTCATTTAATAATGTTATATGCAGATTATCAATAAACACTTGTATTAATAAAAATGCTATCATTATTAAAAATACAAAATTTACTGGTGATACAAATCCTAGAAGATTAGAAATCCATTCTACTACATTTGAAAATATACTCATTAGTATTAAAATAATACTTCCAAACATCCATGTTACTGCATTCTCTACTTTTAATTTAGATTGCTTTATTTTCATTACACATAATAAAAATGCTATAAATGAACTTGCTATTAAAATTATTCTTAATGTATTTGTCATATTTTTCACCTCATATATTCTTTCTAGTTATTGCTCTTATAAATACAATTGAAAATATCATATTTATCATATACTTCATTGACTTTATTGGAGTTAAATAACTTGTACCAAATTCTCTTTCTTTCATTTCTACTTGTACTTCTTTAACATTTAATCCTTTTTTTATCATATACACTAATGTATCAGGTTCTGGTGTTAAACTTGTATTTCTTATAAATTCCCATATAGCCTTTTTATTATATGCTCTCATTCCTGATGTAGTATCTTTTATAGTTTTTCCTGTTGTTAATTTTATAAATAAAGTTATTATTCTACTTCCTAACATTCTAGCTGTTAACGGCTTTTTCTCAGTTGCAAATCTAGAGCCTATTACTATATCTGCATTATTTTTTTCTATTTCTTTAACTAAGTCCTTTAAATATTTAGCCTGATGTTGTCCATCTCCATCAAATTGAATTGCTACATCATAATTATTTTTATATGCATATTTCATTCCTAATTGAATTCCACT
>ENA-OPSV01001048-OPSV01001048.1-human-gut-metagenome-genome-assembly--contig:-NODE-1048-length-20149-cov-2.657609_pt1 | contig 20149 bp, 27 predicted proteins | sample MGYA00241460_ERZ501912 | MGnify/ENA primary metagenome ERZ501912 (study PRJEB25962, sample SAMEA2042402) | human gut metagenome | biome: human gut; feature: human-associated habitat; material: faeces...
GCAAGGTCAAGCCTCCTGTTTTCGGAAAAAATCTCCAGCCCTGCGGGTAGTATTTTGGCCGAAAAATTATCACAAGTTATGATAATTTCTCTGCAATGATTGTCTTCATACTTTTCTGTTTCGAATTTTACAAATTGTTTCTTAGGATTATTTGTGTGGAACATAGGTTTTCCAAAGTCGGTTTGTCCACGATAAACATCTCACAGTCCGTTTCCGCTTCTATCTCTATCGTTGATGCGGTCTGTCCATAGTAGCATGACATGCTTGCGGCCATTTCACCGCCGAATGCGAACCATTGCGTCACACCGCATCCTGTGTCGGGAACAAAAGCACGGCAGATGCCGCTTTTCATGATGATCATTATCATTTTTTATTTCTTTCTTATTCTACTTTGATATGATCGAATCCTTCTCCATAAACTCCTATAACGGCACTTTGTGAAACAAAAGCCTCCGTGTCTATATTTTTTATCAGCCGGAAGCTGACCGGCGCTTCCCTCTTCCCGGCTAATATAAACATCATCTTTACTTCTCGTCCTGTATAAAAGCCGGTTGTATTGATAATCGTCACTCCCCGGTGTGGGTATTCGTTGATATGCCGCCCTATTTCTTCATTTATTGGATATGATAAAGAACTGGATTGTCGGGTACTATTCATTGCCCTGGTCGATAGCAAAGCTACAAATATAAAGAGTTACAAACCCGTCACCACTTTTTCCCGGTCTTTCAATACAAAATGACTGGAGGAAATGATAATCATATCGCAGATAAGCACCGTTCTCCCAATGTGATGTTCCGGTCTTTGTTGATGATGGCTGCAATAATATCTGTACCTTCCGTACTTCCGTTTGCTGAAAGAGCCTCCCTATGACAACTTCCACACTCCAACGACATAATCTATCACAATATCCGTAACTTGGTATGTCATTATCCCGATAATGCAGTCTGCCAATATCTCCATGACCTGATATATCACAATCCCGGCAACGTCGGGGAGAATCCAAACCTCCCGCCGGACAGCCGTTTGTCATGTCTTTTGCCGGTATTGACTATTCATGTCTATATATGACTATAGCTGACAAGGTACCCTTTCCCACGTTTATTCTTTTTTTCTTTGCGGCGTAGGACGATAATCCGTCATCGGGAACGTCCGCCTTACAAAACGCCCAATTGTCACATGGAATTAATGTATAAATCATAGTTATGGACAGCATTGAAAGGAAAAAACCAAATCCGTATCATATCAACGAGAAGGAGATACTGGATATAGTTGCCGCCAAAGGCTCATATTTGAGCTGCATTTCCGGGGATCTGGAAGAGGTGGTACCCCACAAGGAATCTTCATCCCGGCCGGAGAGTAAAAAGACGATAACGGAGGAAGAGGTAAAAAATATATTGAAGCCCTCCTGAACAACTTTTCATCCAACCGGCGCAAGCCCCTGCATATTGACGCACAGGTGTACGAATGTATCTCAGACATTGTCTGGGCGGTCAGACGTAAGGATTTCACTGTTTCCGGTGTTATAAGCCGCATACCGGTTGAACATATTAAGGAAAACGCCGACGTGATAAGGAAGATCACAGGACGGGATTACAAACTGTTCCAGCCGTAATATGACGGGAAATCCTCCTTAAAACGGCTCCGGAGGGGGAGTCGGAAACCACGACACCCAGCCGGAAGTGCCTTTGGAAAGTATTTTGAACTGTATTTCAATAATTTGAGTTCCTGACAGGAAGCAATTTTAAATAAAAACAAGAAAAATGGAAGTATATTACATTGAAGCCGGAATCTTTGAGGAGATGCTGGCTCGGACTGAGAGCCTGTCCGCACAGGCGGACCGCTTGTATGAAAAGAACAGGGAAAAGAAACCGGAAGAGTGAATGGACAACCAGGATGTCTGCCTGCGTCTTGACATCTCTCCACGTACCCTGCAGACTCTCCGGGATACCGGACGACTGGCATTCACCCAAATCCAGCGGAAAATCTATTACAGGCCGGAGGACGTAGAAAAGCTGATGGCCTATGTCGCCATGAAACGCAAGGAAAAGGCGGTGAGAGAAAAAAGAAAGAATGAATAATCATTATTCTCATTCTTTCTTTTTTATTTAAATATACTCTTTATATTATTTATTAAATTTTCTGCATTTATTTCTTCATGCTTAAAATCTACTGTATTAGAATCAAGTTTTGAAAGTTTTAAAAGCGAAATTACAAGCCAATTAATCCACTCTATTTGCCTGCTTATTTCATATATAAATTCTTGCCTTGTATGTAGATCCATCTGTGGATTTTCTTTTATATTGTCTAACATAATAGATATAGATGTTAATGGTGTTTTTATTTGATGTGATATGTCTTCTAATGACCTTTGTAACACATTTTTATCTTTCTTCGAAAGTTCGGCTTGTTCTTTTAACATTATTGTTATTTTATATAGTTCATTAGTCAAATTACTAAGTTCGTCTTCTGTATTTTCTTCTATTTTCAAATTATAATTTTTCTTATTGATTTCTTCAATATAATTAATGATATTTTCTATTTTTTTACTCTTCTTATTTTTGTAATTAATTATTAGAATAGTAACTATAATTGTTAAACTAATAATGCTAATTGAACTTGTTAATAAAATTTCTTTTTTCTCATCTTTTAAACCATCTATTGCATACACTTCTTCTGTATTGATTCCATATCTCTGTAATGTTCCTATTCCTTTAATTGCATTATTTTCTTCATCATTTAATATCTTGATAATTTTTTCATCTTCTAAATCAGGATATTCTTGTTTTATTGTTCCTACAATATTTACAATCACATCATTTACTTTTTCTTGCTGTTTTTTATTTTGATTTGTTATAACTATATAATTTAAAACAACTATCAATGTTGTTATTGTAAAAATCTGTATTATTAATTTTTTCATTATTCAACCACCTTATATCCAATTCCTCTAACAGTTTGAATAAATTTTCCCTCTTTATCATCTAATTTATTTCTTATTCGTTTTATATAGACTGTAAGAGTATTATCATTCACAAAATTTCCCGCAACGTCCCAGATTTTATCTAATATTTGTTCTCTTGTTACTAATATATTTTTATTTGAAATAAGCATATATAATATTTTATATTCAAGACTTGTAAAAATAATTTCTTTTCCAGCTTTATATACAACAGCTTTATTACTATCTATTATAACATCTCTACATTTTATTTGATTTTCATTAATTTCATCATGGTAATATCTTCTTAGTACACTTTTTATTCTAGAAATTAATTCTCTATTTCTAAATGGTTTTATTATATAATCATCTGCTCCCATATCAAGGCCTTGAACTACATTTAATTCTTCATCTTTTGCTGTTAGAAATATTACAGGTACATCTTTTTGTTTTTTTACATATTGGCATATTTCATATCCATCTCCGTCTGGTAAAGTTATATCTAGCAAATATAAATCAAATTTTTGTTTTTTTATCATTGTTTTAGCTTCAACAATATTTTTAGCTATTTTTATATCGAATTTTTCCTGTTCTAATAAGTACTTCAAACCTTTTACTATTATTTCATTATCTTCAACTAATAGAATTTTTCTCATCTTATCACTTCCCTTTTATATTATACATTGTTTTTACTAAATTGCAAATTTTTTCAATAAGCCCTTTTCGTTTTAATTTTTTTGTTATATAATTTGTTTTAGATTAATTTAATGAAAGGATTTTGCAAAAGATGGAACATTGGAGTATTGATGATTATAAAAATTTTACAAATAGTAAAGTTAGAAAAACAAAATATAGAGCAAACAAAACTTCTATCGATGGTCATACTTTCGATAGTCAAAAAGAAGCGGATTATTATTGCCAATTAAAACTTAGACTTCAAGCAAAAGAAATTAATGGTTTTTGCTTGCAACCAACTTTTATGTTAGCACCTGGTTTGAAGTATAAAGCAGATTTTATTGTTTTTAATTCTGATAATTCTTATGATGTTATTGACGTAAAAGGTGTCAGAACAAAAGAATATATTACTAAGAAAAAGGTATTTGAAGATAAATACAACATGAAAATAATAGAAATTTAAAAATGCACCTTTAAAAGATGCATTTTTTATATAATAGTTACAATCTTAGGTCCAAATATTATTATTCCTATTACCGCAGCCCCTATTGCTAATACTAGTACAGCAGCTGCTGCAATATCTTTAACAAGCTTTGCTTGTGGATTTTTCTGGGGACTTACCATATCTACAACAGTTTCGATTGCTGTATTAAATAGTTCAGCTGAAATTACCATTACAATTGCTATAGTTATGATACACCATTCAATTTTATTTAATTTCATAAATATACCTAAGGCAATGACTATAATCATTGCCATTATATGTATCTTCATATTTCTTTCTGTCTTAAAAGATGATACAAAGCCTTCTATTGCATATTTAAAACTATTTATTATTTTTTTATATTCTTGTTTTGAATTCATATGTTCTCCTTAAAACTATTTTACTAATCTTTCTGTCTCTTTTGCAATCATAAGTTCTTCGTTTGTAGGAATTACATAAACTTTAATTTTAGAATCTGGAGTAGAAATTTCTTTTTCTTCTCCTCTCATATTATTAGCATCTACATCAACCTTAACTCCCATAAATTCAAGTTTTTCACAGATTCCTTTTCGTATATTTATTTGGTTTTCTCCAATTCCTCCTGTAAATACTATGTAATCTACTCCATTCATTGCGATTGCATATTTTGCAATATAAGATGCTATTTCATATTTAAATTTTTCTATTGCAATTGCAGCACTTTCACTTTCTCCATAAGATGCTAGTTCAATTTCTCTAAAATCTGGTACTAATCCTGATATAGCTTGAAGTCCAGATCTTTTATTTAATATATCTTCTGCTTGATCTGGTGTTAATCCTTCTTTTTTCATTATAAATGTTACAACTGATGGGTCAAGGTCTCCTGAACGAGTTACCATTGGAATTCCTCCAAGTGGTGTTAATCCCATACTTGTATCCAAAGATTTTCCATCTTTTACAGCACATATACTTGAACCTTGTCCAATATGACAAGTAACAATTTTTAAATCTTTAACATCTTTTTCAACAATTTCTGCTAGTCTTTGAGAAACATACATATGAGAAGTTCCATGAGCACCATATTTTCTTACTCCATATTTTTCATAATATTCATATGGGATTGGATAAATATATTTTTCTTTTGGCATTGTTTGATGGAATGTAGTATCAAATACTGCCACCATTGGTTTCCCTGGCATAACATTCATACATGCTTTCATTCCTAATATTGCTGCAGGATTATGTAATGGTGCAAATACCCCACATTCAGCAATTTGTTCCATTACTTTTTCGTTTATTAATGCTGATTTTTTAAATATTTCCCCTCCATGTACAACTCTATGTCCAATAGCTTCTATTTCATCTAAACTATCAATAACTTTATATTCTGGATTTGTAAATTGTTCAAGTGTAAATTCTATTGCTTCTTTATGATCATATGCAGGCTTTTTAATTTCAATTTTTCTGCCATTTACTTTATGTGTAATAAAAGCTTCTGCTTCGCCTATTCTCTCATATTTTCCTGAAGCTAATACTTCTTCTGTTTCCATATTGATTAATTGATATTTTAATGATGAACTACCACAATTTAATACTAATATTTTCATTTTTTATTTTCCTTCCTTAATTAATTTTGATTTATAACTTTTTCAGTTTCTTTTGCTATCATTAATTCCTCATTTGTTGGAATTATGAATACCTTTACTTTTGATGTAGCAGATGATATCTCTGCTTCTTCTCCTTTTACAATGTTTGCTTTACCTGAAATTTCTACTCCTAGAACACCTAAATATTTGCATATCTCGTTTCTAGAATATGGTGATTTTTCTCCAACACCCGCAGTAAATGTTAGTACATCGATTCCTCCCATTGCAACCGCACATTTTGCGATATACTCAGCAATTGAATAATGATACACATCTAATGCTAATTTAGCATGTTTTCCTCCTGCTAATGCCTCTGCTTCTATATCTCTAAAATCAACTGAAACCATTGAAACTCCAAATGCACCTGATTCTTTATTTAATATATTTTCCATTTCTTCTGGTATCAAGTTTTCTTTTTTCATTATAAATGTTACAACTGATGGATCTAAATCTCCTGAACGTGTTCCCATTGGAATCCCACCAAGTGGAGTTAATCCCATACTTGTTTCAACTGATTGCCCATTTTTTATAGCACATACGCTGGCACCTTGGCCTAAATGACAATTTACTATTTTCAGATCTTTTATATCTTTATTAAGTAATTCTGCAACTCTATTTGCAACATATTGATGTGAAGTACCATGAAATCCATATTTTCTTACATGATATTTTTCATAATATTCATATGGTATTGGATAGATGTACTTTTCCTTTGATATTGTTTGATGAAATGCTGTATCAAATACTGCTACCATTGGCTTGTTTGGTAAAACTTTTTTACAAGCATTTATTCCAAGTACTGCTGCTGGATTATGTAATGGTGCTAATTCTTCAGTAGCTTCAATTTCTTTAATTACTTCCTCTGTAATTAATACTGCATCTTTGAATTTTTCTCCACCATGTACAACTCTATGTCCTACAGCATCTAATTCGTCAAGTGATTTGAAAATTCCATATGCTTCACTAGTTAATCTTTCCATAACAAATTTTATAGCTTTTTCATGATTTTTAGCTGGATGTTCAAATTTGTGTTTTTCTCCATTTACTTTATGAGTTAAAAAAGCCCCTGCTTGTCCAACTCTTTCGTAGTTTCCTTTTACAAGCATTTCTCCTGTATTAGTATCAATTACTTGATATTTTAGAGAAGAACTACCTGAATTCAAAACTAAAATTTTCATACATTTCCTCCAAGACTTATTTTTGTTGTGCTTGAACTGCTGTTATTGCAACAACTCCAGCAACATCTTCACTACTGCATCCTCTTGACAAGTCATTTACCGGTTTTGCAATTCCTTGACAAAGTGGTCCATATGCTTCTGCTTTTGCTAGTCTTTGAACTAGTTTGTATCCTATGTTTCCAGCACCCAAGTCTGGAAATACTAATACATTTGCTTGACCTTTTAATGGACTTCCTTTTGCTTTAAATTCTGCAACTTCTGGAATTATTGCAGCATCTAATTGCAATTCTCCATCAACTAATAAATTAGGTTCTTTTTCCTTTACTAGTTTTGTTGCTTCAATAACCTTTTCAGTTGATGCTGAATGAGCACTTCCATATGTTGAATATGATAACATTGCAACTTTAGGTTGTGTTCCTACTAATTGTTCAAAACTTTTACTTGATGATATAGCTATTTCTGAAAGTTTTTCTGAATCTGGTTCTTCATTTAGTCCACTATCTGCAAATATAAATGTTCCATTTTCTCCATATTTACAATTTGGAACTACCATTACGAAAAATGCTGATACTAGCTTTGTTCCTGGTGCAGTTTTTAATATTTGTAATGCTGGTCTTAATGTATCTGATGTAGAATGTGCTGCTCCTGATACAAGTCCATCTGCTTCATTTAATTTTACCATCATCATTCCAAAATACACAGGTTCTAATACTAATTTTTCTGCTTGTTCTTCAGTCATTCCTTTTGATTTTCTTAATTCATACAATTCTTTGCTATATCTAGCAGTTTCTATTGATACTGCTGGGTCAATTATTTTTGTTTCTCCTATATCAATATTTCTTTCTTTTGCTAATTTTCTAACTTCTTCTTCATTACCTATTAATATTACCTTAGCATATCCTTCATTTTTTATCATTTCTGCTGCTTCTAATATTCTTACATCTGTTGCTTCTGGTAATACTATTGTCTTTATTTCTTGTTTTGCTCTTTGCTTTATTTGCTCAATGAATGACATTTTTTATCATTTCCTTTCTTCACTTTATCACTAGCTACTATATCATAATATCAATCAAAAAACAACATTTTTTATAAAGATAACTCCCAAAACGTAATATTAATTTTGTATTGGGAGTTTGCATTTTAAAAATTAGGCATTCCTGGGCCTTGATAATATCTATTATTATTCATCATGTTTGCACTCATTGTTCCATAAAAACCTGTTGTAGAAATCGTAATAAATTTTATTGCATAGATATCACAATAAACTAAACTGTCATTTTCGAATGAACGTAACAATATGTAACTAGCACCTACATCTTCAAGTATTCCTATCCTATCAGTCATCGTATTTGTTCCTATTAAGAATTCTACCCTCATTAATTTGCCTATTTGTTCTCTTAAAAATGCTGGTGTATAAATTGGATTTGTTAAAATTTCTGGTGAATTTTGGTCTATATTAACATTTCTATTTTCATCTCTATTTTCTCTTTTGTTTTGGCTTTCTTCTTGATTTGCCATCTTTCAAACACTTCCTTTCTATAGTTTAGGTTTGTGCATATTTAGAAGTTGGTCTATAAAAACAATGATTTCCTAATCTTGTATGCAAAATTCCTGAACCATTACTAGGAAATGTTGAACCACATGTTGGTCTAAATGGATTTAAATACCATAAGCATTCTCCTATTTCATTAAGTGTGTTTCCTGCAAGTGCCCAATCTGCTATTTGATAATGAATATCTGTTGGATTCATATTATAAATTGTTTGAGGATTATATGTTCCATTTATTGTTTCTCTTACACAATCAAATTGTCCTGGTTGAAAAATTATATTTCTTATATTTCCACCTTGTGATACTCTTGAATATTCTCCTTCTGATGTTCTTACTCTATTTATTACAACTGTTAATGCTGCTTTCATTCCATTATCTCCTTCTCCTCCTGCCTCACATTGTGCAATTCTTGCTAACAATTCTCTTTCTGAATATGCCACTCTTATCACCTCTTGCTTAATTTTATGCATTAGTTTTAAAAGTGTGCATTTTATTTTTGAGCAAATTAATAAATTATATAGAAAAACCCCCAAGCAAGCATTCTTGCTCAGGGGAATATGTGTTATTATTTACAGTAGTTCGCCAGGTCCGCTATGAACCCTTTTACATCCTCTTCTGTGTTTCCAACACTTCTCATCGCTTCAAGGATGTACTGTTTCACTGGATGGCGTTCTTCTTCGCCTTCTGTTAACGGCTTCAGTCCTGGAATGACTGACGTTTCATCAGCTACGTTGTCATAGAGATTGGTAGGTCCTTCTACCATGTATATGACAATTGCCTTAATCAGCATCTCGTATCCAGGCAGTGCTGGGTTGATTCTTTTTAACCGAACAGCCTCTGTAGCCTTCATAACAAGTCCTGGGTAATCTTTTACTTTCACTCTGTCACACATACTATTTTTTCCTCCTTGGTGTTAGTAAACACCTATGTAAATTGTTTACGTGTTATCATTAGATATTATAGCACATTTTCCAATTATTGTCAATAATATTATGATTCATTCTAAAAAAATATCATATATGTTAATAGTGCTAAAACCCCAATTTTTGTCATATCCTCAGTCATAAATACTCCATCTGTGTTTTCTTCTTTTTGTTCTACCACTGTTATTCCATAAGATTTTACATCTTGCATCTTAAAATATGTTTCAAAGCTTTTTACTTCATTTGCTCTTAGATTTCCTATTTCCTCATATTCTGTTGCTAATAAATTACCATTTTCTGCATATAAATCGATTTTCAAAAATTTTCCACTCAAGTCATTTTCTTCATCATTAGAGACCTTTCCTATAATTCTTCCGTTAACTTTAGTTGCTTCTGCCGAATTAATTGTAACTTGTTTGGGATTTTCTCCTTTATTACTAATAGCTTTATATGTTGAATTTATTCCATAATATATCAAAATATCTGATAATACCCAAAATAATATTAACCAAATTGCATATTTGGCAAATGTTTTTAAAGTACTCATAAAACTCCCCCTTATCTTCTCCATTTATATTATACAATATTTTTCCAGTATTAGCAAGCATTTCCGCCTTTTTGCTCTAATTTGACTTACAGTGTGATAATTTTATTTATTTTAACAAGGAATCCTACAAATATAAGCTTTTCATTACATATCTCGGCTTATATTTGTATGGTCTCTTATTGTTAATTTAAATAAAACATTAATCTGTAATAAAATTAAATACTGTCTAAGAATTCATTTGATATTTTTAAGATTTGTTTTGTTTGAGTTTTTACAACATTATCTGTAAAATTTTCGCAAATTCTCTCTGTAAATTTTTCTAAATAGTGTTTCTCTTTTAAAAATTCCAAAGAAAAATCAAAATATAAATCAAAAATATAAGCATAAAATATCGGAATTTGGTCTGCATTATTTTTTATACAACTATAATTAATAAAATGATCATTTGCAAATTGATTCATTATTTCTTCACTTATTGGTCCACAACTAAAATCTTGATACCAAAATATACTTTCGAAATCATATTCACAAATAGTATAATATATATCCAATTTATCCGCATCTCTTATTATCTTTGCATACAGCATTTCTTCCTCGTTTAAATTATCATCAATTTTTCCTTTATTATGATTTAAAATTGCTAATTTAATTATTTTTTTGTACTTTTCTTCTACATTAAATTTATCAATTAAGTGTTCTTCAAATAACACTTTTACACTTAATTCTGCATGATTAAAAGACTCTCTATCATTAAATGTATTATAAATTCTAGCCTGTTCAAATCTTCCTATATCATGAAATAGTCCAATTAATTCTGCTAACTTTATATGTTCTTCATCTAATTTTATGTTTCTAGCTATTTTTTTACTTTTTTCAGCGACTCTTTTTATATGTTCAATTTTTAATTTAATTCTTCCGTCATTTGGGTTATATTGTGATGTATATTTATCGAATTCATTATATGCATTTTCTATATCTATCATTTTTTCCTCCATTACTCTTTTTTTCAAATTATATAATAAATATTCTGCTGTTTCAACACCATTTTCATTTTTTATAATATTATATGTTACGGGTCTTATCCTGTAATTATTATACAAAATGAAAGGAGTTTTTTAAATGGACTATGAATTAATGATGAATGGAAATGTTAAAATAGGTCAACATGCTCCAGATTTTAATGCTGAAACTACATATGGACCTATTAAACTTGATGATTACAAAGGAAAGTGGTTGGTATTTTTTTCTCATCCAGGTGATTTTACCCCAGTATGCACTACTGAAATGATTGCATTTGCAAATGCATGTCCTCATTTTGAAAAATTAAATACGTGTTTATTAGGTCTTAGTATAGATAGTAATGCCTCTCATCTTGCATGGATGCATGATATTTACTGCATGACAGGAATTGTTTTACCCTTTCCTATTGTAGCTGATAGAAATGCTTTAATATCAAGAAAATATGGAATGATATCTAATGAAGTTAGTTCTACTGAAACAGTTAGAAATGTATTTATTATTGATGATAAAGGAATTGTCAGAGTAATTCTGGTATATCCTTTAAATATTGGTAGATTTATACCAGAAATCTTAAGGATTATCAAAGCTTTACAAATGGCAGATTGTGCTAAAGGCTCTACTCCTGCAAATTGGATACCAGGTCAACCTATAATTACACCAGCTCCAAAAACATATCCTCAGTTGCAGGAACGTTTAAATTGTATTGAACAAAATAATAATGGCATGAGTTGGTATTTGAGCTTTAAGGAACCTCCAAAAATTTGTGATAATAATGCTGAGTAATTGCAAAAATGTGATTTTTTATCGAAATATGCTTGCAAAAGTGTGGTTAATTAGTCAAAATACTTTACAAAAATGTGATATGATAGTATAATTAATATAATTAAGTATATATTAATATAGGAGATGATTAATTTGAAAAGATTTATATTAGAAGATTTAATCAAGTGGAAAAATAGTAAATATAGAAAACCATTAATTCTAAAAGGAGCAAGGCAAATCGGAAAAACATATATACTAAACCAATTTGGAAAAGAATATTATGAAGATATAGCATACTTTAATTTTGATCATGATGAAGACTTATATAATTTATTTGATAACACTAAGAGTCCTCAAAGAATACTAGAAAATCTAACATTTATACACAAAAAAGCAATACTTCCTGAAAAAACTTTAATAATATTTGATGAAATCCAAGAATGTCCTAATGCCTTAAATAGTTTAAAATATTTTCAAGAGGAAGCAAATGAATATCATATAGTTTGTGCTGGAAGTTTATTAGGTATTAGGTTATCACATACATCATTCCCAGTTGGAAAAGTTAATTTTTTAGATATGTATCCTATGACATTTAGAGAATTTTTAATTGCTGATAATTGTGAAAATTTAGTAAATTATATGAATTCAATAGATCATATCGAAAAAATACCAGATATATTTTTCAACCAATTAGAGGAAAAATTAAAAGCATATTTCATAATAGGCGGAATGCCAGAAGCTGTTCAAATCTGGGTAAATGAAAAAGATATTGAATTAGTAAATAGCGTACAAAAAAATATATTAAAAGCCTATGAAAGTGATTTTTCTAAACATACATTAAATAGTGAAGCAAATAAAATATCTTTAATTTGGAATAGTATTCCTTCTCAACTCGCAAAAGAAAACAAAAAATTTTTATATCAAACCATAAAAGAAGGTGCGAGAGCACGAGAATATGAAGGTGCTTTAAATTGGTTAAATGATGCAAACTTAATTTATAAAATTTATAATGTAACAAAAACAGAGCTTCCATTAGTAGCTTATACCGATTTAAGTTCTTTTAAAATTTATATGAATGATGTTGGATTACTTAGAAGTATGGCAAATTTAGATAGTAAAATTGTAATTGAAGGAGATAAACTATTTAAAGAATTTAAAGGTGCTTTTACTGAAAATTATGTATTAAATATGTTAAATTATGTTTTTGATAAAATCCCTAACTACTTTACTTTTGATAGACATGAAATTGATTTTGTGATTCAACATCAAAATCAAATAATTCCTATAGAGGTTAAATCAAATAAATCTATAAATAATATTAGTTTGACAAGATATAATCAAAAACACAATGACAATTTATCTATACGATTTTCTATGAATAATTTAACAAAAGATGATAATTTAATTAATATTCCATTATTTATGGTTGAATATTTAGATAAATTAATTCAACTTTAGCTTTATCCAAAAAGACACCCCTTATTATTTAGGCGTGTCTTTTTAAATTATACTTTTTTATTTATTCTTATAACAAATTTGATTTATCACATTTCCATCAACATCTTTTAAAATAATGTTATTCTCATCTATAATTAAATAACTATGAGCTGTATTATTTTTAGGTAAAGAAATTGAACCACTATTTACAAAAATAACTCCATTTTCCTCTTCAATAAAACCTGTGTGAAGATGTCCATATACAAGCACATCTACATTCTCTGGCACATTATCCATATTATATACATGACCATGAGTAAAGAAAAATTTAAATCCATTTATATTTAATCTAATATTATCATTAAATTTAAAATCTGAAATCATTTCATCAACTTCTGCATCACAATTTCCCCTTACACATAATATTTTATCTTTATAATCATTTAGAATTCCTGCAACTTTCATTGGTGAATATTCTTCTGTTAATGAATTTCTTGGCCCATGATAATATAAATCTCCTAAAAGGATAATTTGATCTGGATTCTCATTTTCATATATTTCTTTAAATTTCTTTGCATAATAGTATGAACCATGTATATCTGATACAACTAAAAATTTCATATTTATTCTCCTTTTACTGTGTTTAGTTTAAATAATTTTGCAATTTCTACAATGACTATTGGCGCAAGTACTAGTGCTATTATTTCAACAATATTATTCGTTGGTAATACTGGAATACTAAATACATGTCTTAATGCTGGTACAGCTAGAATTACAACCATCAAAAATGCTGATGCAAGTACTGCCCATATTAAAATTGGATTTCCTAATATTCCTGTTTTAAATATTGAGTTTTTATTATCTCTTATGTTAAATATGTGAACTAGTTCTGATAACGCTAATACTATAAATGCCATAGTTTGTCCTATTTCAACCTTAATTTCTTCACTTGATAAATATCTTCCGCCATCAGCCAATACAGCATTTATGTCTTCAACTTCTTCTGCTGACATAACTTCATTTTGATATTCAATCATTGCTGGTAACTTATCATTTGGAGTTGCTAATCCTATAATAAATGCTGCTAGTGTTAATAATCCAATCATTGCACCCTGATATATTATTCTAATTGTTCTTCCTTTGGTAAATATTCCTTCGTCCTTTTTTATAGGTTTTCTATACATTATGTCCTTATTAGCAGGGTCAAATGCTAATGCTAAAGCTGGAAATGTATCTGTTACAAGATTTATCCATAAAATATGAATTGGTAATAATAACTGTATCATTGTTGCCTCTATTCCAAAATGAGTTGCAATTATTGGCACAAACAATGTTGCCAGTAATAATACTATAACTTCTCCAACATTACAAGAAATTAAAAATTGTATTACTTTTATTATATTGTCATATATACGTCTTCCTTCTTCTACTGCAGATACTATTGTTGCAAAATTATCATCTGTTAATATAACATCTGCTGCTTCCTTAGCAACTTCTGTTCCTACTTTTCCCATCGCACATCCAATATCAGCAGTCTTTAATGCTGGACTATCATTTACTCCATCACCTGTCATCGCTACAACTTCTCCGTTTGCTTGCCATGCTTTTACAATACGAACCTTATGTTCTGGTGATACTCTCGCATACACTGAATATTTCCTTATATTTTTTGTTAATTCTTCATCAGATATTTTATCTAATTCTAATCCAGTTAATGCTTCATTATCATTTTCTAGTATCCCTAACTTTTTAGCAATTGCTACTGCTGTAATTTTATGATCTCCTGTAATCATAACAGTTTTGATTCCTGCATGTTTACATTTTTCAACTGCTTTTTTAGCCTCTTCTCTTGGAGGGTCAATCATTCCTACCATTCCTACAAATGTTAGTCCACTTTCGATTGTTTTCATTTCTTCTTTTGTTGGCATATGGTCCATATCTTTATATGCAAATGCTAATACTCTTAATGCCTCTTTCGCCATATCCTCATTATTTTCTCTTATCCAACTTGAATATTCTTCTAAGTTTGTCCTTTTTTCTCCTTTAAATAGATATGAATCACAAATTTTTAAAAGCTCATCAACTCCACCTTTTGTATAAACTCTGTATTTTCCATTGTTTTTGTTTACTGTTGTCATCAATTTTCTATTTGAATCAAATGGAACTTCTTCTACTCTTGGATTTTGTCTAAATATTGCCTCTTCAAAATCTAATTTAAAAGCCATATCTATTAATGCTGTTTCTGTTGGATCTCCTGCTAATTCTCCCGTCTCTAGCATTCTTGAATCATTACATAACATACAATTATATACCAATTTCTTAAAGTCTTCTGATGTTTCTACTTTATCAATATCAACTGTTACGTCATTGCAAAATATTTTTTCAACTGTCATTTTATTTTGAGTTAATGTTCCTGTTTTATCCGAACAGATTACTGTACTGCTTCCTAATGTTTCTACTGCAGGTAATTTTTTGACAATTGCATTTTTCTTTACCATTTTTTGTACACCTATTGCTAGTACTATTGTTGATACAGCAGCTAGCCCTTCTGGTATTACTGCAACTGCTAACGAAACAGCTGTCATAAACATATTAATTACACCTTTTCCTTGCAATAGTCCAATAATAAATATAAATGCACAAATTGCAAGTGCCGCAATTCCTAATGTTTTTCCTAAATCATTTAATCTTCTTTGAAGTGGTGTTTCTTGTTTTTCTGTATCATTTAACATTCCAGCAATTTTGCCAACTTCAGTATTCATCCCAGTTTCTACTACGATCGCTTTTCCTCTACCATATGTAATTAAACTTGATGAAAATAGCATATTTACTCTATCACCAATTCCAATATCATCTCCTTTAATCGGTTCAGCTTTTTTCTCAACTGGTATGGACTCTCCTGTTAAAGAACTTTCTTGTGATTTTAGATTGACAGCTTCTATTATTCTTAAATCAGCTGAAACATAATCACCTGTTTCTATTATCACTATATCTCCTGGTACTAATTCTCTTGCAGGAATTACTTGTTCTTTTCCATCTCTTACAACTTTAGCTGCATGCTCACTAAGCTTTTTTAGTGCTTCTAATGACTTTTCAGCCTTACTTTCTTGAGCAACTCCTATAATAGCATTTAGCAATACAACTATAAGTATTATTATTGTATCTGTAATGCCTTCGCCCTGTGCTACTCCAACTATTCCAGATACAATTGCTGCAATTATTAATACTATTATTGAAAAATCTTTAAATTGTTCAATAAATTTTTTGATTAATGGTTCTTTTTTCTTTTCTTTCAATTCGTTTTTGCCATATTTTGCTCTATTCTCTTCTAGTTGGATGCTATTTAAACCATTTTTCAAATTTGTGTTTAATTCTGTCTCAACATCTTTTACTTCTTTGTTAAACCAATTTTTTTCCATATTTTTATTTCCTTTCCTTTTTTATATTATAACCATAATGTAGAAGATATATCAAAAAAGAGACTACTAAAGAAAAAACTTTAAATCTTTTCTTTAAAAGTCTCGTTTACTTTTTTAAAGCTTGCTAACCAGATTTTCTCCCCTAATTTATTAGGAAAATCGCGACTGTTGATTAACAATTTAAAACTACTCCCTTTTAAGGTTATATAATATATTGGTGACCCCTACGGGAATCGAACCCATGATTAATTTTTTCATATTTTCACTCATGTCAAGTTCCGTATAAGTCTAGTATTTTCAACATTTTTGCACAAAAGTTCTTTATAGTTATTTTTAGTTATAAAAAACTAAAGTGTTAAAAAAGTGTTAATTAATTACAAAACGTATTATACATATATTATTACTAATTGTCAAGTTTTATTTGTAAATATTTTTCATACTCTTCTTTTGTTATCCATTTTCTTTTGTTAAAATATTTTTCAAAATTTTCATTACTTATAATTAGTTCTTCCATTATTTCATCTTTTACTACATTCATGCTACCTCTCCTCTCGAATATAGTGCATAAATATAACCAAGTCCATCCACTATGGTGGAAACTTTATGAAAGTGTCAATTTTATATATGAAAAAAAATAAAATAGTACTTTTTAGGGTACTATTCTATATAATTCTTCTAGATCTATATTCAATGCTTGTGATATTATTATCATATTACTAAAAGACGGTTCTTTCTCATTTCGTTCTATATAATTCAAATGTGAGCTTGATATACCTGTTATTTTTGATAACTTCTCTAGACTATATCCGCTTTTTAGTTCTAATTTCTTTCAACAATATTTCTATTCTCATTTTTCCACCTTTTAGCTTTAGTATGCTCTACTTACTCTTATAGCATACTTTTTATCCACTATGGTGGAAATGTAATATTTTCCTGCTAAAAAGAAGCCTACTCGACTTCTTTAGCTTGTACTACTATTTTTTTGAAATTATCTTTCTTTGATATGTACTTTAAACTTGCTACTGATAATAATAAATAATTTTTCAGTAGTTTTTTGTATTCATCTTCTGTTTTTATATCTAGTATTCTTATCATTCGTAGAGATTTTAAATAGTTTTCTTGCATATTCATCACCTCTATTTTTATTGTAGCATATTTATGTTGAGTTGTCTGTCGAAGTTTGTCGTGAAAAAAGAACTAGTTTATGGCTAGTTCTTCATCTAAATACTTTGAATATGTATCTATAAATTTATTTAAATCCTCTTCTGTTACAGTTCCAATTTTAAAACGTATATCATTTTCTGAAATTTCAATCAAATCATCACATTTTACTATACTGTCTTGTCTCAAATTGTTAATATTATTTTTATCTAACTTTTCATTGTAAGGATATGTTGCCTTTTCTACATGTGAAGATAATAAAAAACCAAAATAATTTATATCTATAGCTTGTCCATCATCTATTATTACAAAGCTATGATTTTGTCCTACGTTTCCGCTCTTGTACTCATAATTTGATACGAATACAATGTCTCCAATTCCAAAACTTTTCATTTATCTTGTCTCTCCTTTGTTCTCAGAAGTATAATAAATGATTTCGTCTTTTGATAGTGCAGCCTCTTTTCCTTTATTTGTTTTACAAAATTCAGAATATGATTTTATTGCCCCTCTTTCTTTTGCCTTCGCTATTATTGCAGATACCTTTTCTTTATAAAGATTACTAACCATATCTATACCTCCTTTCATATATATTATTCCAATCTTTACTTATATAATACTATTTAGAAAAAGTTTTGTTCTAATTCACATAATATTATACCATAAAAATCACATAATATCAAGTGTTACCTCTATTTACCATATTTATATCACTATTTTTTACTTTTTGTCAATACATTTTTTGAAGTTTCTCATGTTTCTAAAATAGCTATTTTAAGCCTTTTTATTGGCTCGTCAAAATCGTTTTTAAGCCTTTTTTATTTTTGATTGATATAGTTTTATTCCTTAAATTTTAGATATAAAACGCAAAAAAGAGGTAAGCTGAAACTAATCAACTTACCTCTTTTTTTATAAAACTATTTCACTCCTCCAAGCCATTTGCAAAAGCCTATTTTGTAGTTTGAAGTTCCACTAACATTATATCTTACCATTGCTCTGTCATTAAATATTCCAAAACAATCACATTTTTCTCGAGGATTTAAACTTCCTATCTTTTTAGTACAAGCTGTATCTGCATAAACATTTTCGCTTGTACTTCCGTTTTTATACTTTCTCACTGGTTCATCACTTCCACTCTCTATATTCTTATTTTCGTTTTCAACTAGTTTAACTTCTAAATAAGAACTAACCATGTTTAAAAATCTTTGCCAGCCCATGTCTAATGTACGATGTGGGCAATATTTATTTGCAAAGTCTTGATGTTTCTTTACTTTATCTATTCCCCAATCATATTGTTTTAATAGATATGCTGTATATTCTGCTGCTAACTTTTCAGCTTCCTCGAATTGTTCTCCACCTGATTTAGAATAGCAGATTTCAAGAGATATTCCTTTTCTATTTCCGTTGCCATTTCCTCCATCTCCTGCATTCCAAGTATTTCTATTAAATGGCACACCTTGTACAATTCTAGTATTATCTATTGCACAATGATATGATACTTTATTGTTATTTCCTATCATATAAGATATTTCTGACATTGCTGAGGCATCATTTGCTGTGTTATGTATTACAATAGCTTCTGGTGTCATTTCATATGGACACTTTATATTGTATTTACTCTCTGGCACTAACATCTTAGTTATTTGCATTGTCATCATCTCCTATTCCGTCTGTTTCACTTCCAGAAAAGTCGTTTTCTGATATGTTCTTTTGGTATAGTTCTTCTTTGAACTCTACATTTTCTATTTGTATATTATCTTCCATGAATTATTCCTCCTCGTTATTTAATTTATCTTTTAACTTTTGAGGCATTTTAACACCTAATTTATCACAATTTTCAGCCAGACTTGATATTTCCATAAAACATATATATCCTACTGTAAAATATAATATCAAATCAGTTCCTAGTGCGAATTTAGTTAATATTCCAACTAATACATAAACTAATTCGCCAAACTTCTTAGATAGTCCTGCTCTCATTATTGAGCTTTTAAAATCAGAGTTTCTCCAAGCTAATATTAGTCCTGTTAAAACGTCTATTACAATTAAAATAAGTGGTGCTAATATAGCCCACCATATATTTGTGAAATGTATATTTTGAATTAAATTCTCCATCTATTCTTCTCCTTCTGCTACTTCTGTAGCTTCTTCTATATTTTCTACATATGTATCTTCAACTAGCAATGTTAATTCGCTGTATTCTTCATCACTTATTTTACTCATTGCATAAAATACATTTAATTTGTTTTCTATGTCTGTCTTTTCTTTGTAGTATTTTTTAACTATTAATTTCTTTAATAATTCTACTATCATTTATTCCACCTCCGTTTCTACATCTTTTTGTAAGTTATCTAATAATAATGCACTTGTTTCTGTTGTACTTATTAGTTGTTTAATTTCATCTATTTGATTTTGTAAATCGTCATGTTCTGT
>ENA-OPSV01001069-OPSV01001069.1-human-gut-metagenome-genome-assembly--contig:-NODE-1069-length-19935-cov-2.543461_pt1 | contig 19935 bp, 35 predicted proteins | sample MGYA00241460_ERZ501912 | MGnify/ENA primary metagenome ERZ501912 (study PRJEB25962, sample SAMEA2042402) | human gut metagenome | biome: human gut; feature: human-associated habitat; material: faeces...
TGACAGGATAGACCCAATATCACCAGAAAAATGCCCTCCACATATACCTGGATGTGAAGAAGATATCAAGAATATAGCATATAAAAAAGCACATGAGCTATATGGAGATACATTACCAGAAATTGTTCAAACTAGACTAGACAAAGAACTAAATTCAATAATTAGTAATGGATATTCTGTAATGTATATTATAGCTCAAAAATTAGTATGGAAATCCAATGAAGACGGCTATATTGTAGGTTCAAGAGGGTCTGTTGGTTCATCACTTGTAGCATTTATGACAGGTATAACTGAAGTAAATTCATTAAAACCACATTATAGATGCCCTAATTGTAAATACTCTGAATTTGAAGATTATGGAGTAGGAAATGGATTTGACTTACCAGATAAAGACTGCCCAAAATGTGGTACAAAAATGGCAAAAGATGGAATGGATATCCCATTCGAAACATTCTTAGGATTCAATGGAGACAAAGAGCCAGATATCGACTTAAACTTCTCTGGAGAATATCAAGCAAAGGCACATAAATATACAGAAGTAATATTTGGAAAAGGAACATGTTTTAAAGCAGGAACAGTAGGTACAGTTGCAGAGAAAACTGCATTTGGATATGTAAAAAAATATTTTGAAGAAAGAAACATACCAGTAAATAAGGCAGAAATTGCAAGACTATCAGTAGGATGTACAGGAATAAAAAGAACAACAGGTCAGCATCCAGGGGGAATTATAGTAGTACCTAAAGGAAGAGAAATATATGAATTTACACCTGTACAGCATCCAGCAGATGACCCAAATTCAGATATAATAACAACTCATTTTGACTATCACTCAATAGATGGAAACTTGTTAAAATTAGATATATTGGGACATGATGATCCTACAGTAATTCGTATGTTACAAGATATTACAGGGATTGCACCAACAGAAATCCCATTAGATGATAAAGAAACAATGTCAATATTCAATTCAACAAAAGCATTAGGGGTAACACCAGAACAAATCCATTCAGAAGTAGGAACATTTGGAATACCTGAATATGGAACAAAATTTGCAAGAGGCATGCTTTTGGATACACACCCAACAACATTTGATGAATTGATACGTATATCTGGATTATCACATGGTACAGATGTATGGTTAGGAAATGCGCAAACATTAATAGAACAAGGAGTAGTAACATTACAACAAGCAATCTGTTGTAGGGACGACATAATGATATATCTAATTCAAAAAGGTTTACCACCAGATAAATCATTCAAAATAATGGAAGCAGTACGTAAAGGAAAAGTTGCAAAAGGCAAAGAACCGAAATGGAAAGACGAATATATTCCACTAATGAAAGAACATGATGTACCAGATTGGTATATAAAATCATGTGAAAAAATAAAGTACATGTTCCCAAAGGCACATGCGGCAGCATATGTAACCAATGCATTCAGAATAGCATGGTTCAAGGTACATATTCCATTAGCATATTATGCAGCATATTATACAATAAGAGCAAAAGCATTTGATGCAGAAGTAATGATAAATGGAAAAGAAAAAGTAAAAAATAAAATGAAAGAAATAGACATGATGGGAAATAATGCAACACCAAAAGATAAAGATATGTATGATGACTTAGAAATAGTCTTAGAAATGTATGAAAGGGGCTTAAGGTTTTTACCAATTGATTTATACAAGTCACATGCGACAAAATTCCAAGTAGAAGGAGATTGTTTGCGTCCACCATTAAATAGTATAGCAGGACTTGGTAATGTTGCAGCAGAAAGTATAATGAATGCGCGTAAAGACGAAAAATTCATGTCAATAGACGATATGAAAATTCGTGCAAAAATAGGAGACTCTGTAACCGAATTACTAAAACAATTTGGTTGTCTTGAAGGAATGAGCCAAAGCAATCAGCTGAGCTTATTCGGCTGATTTTGCACACTTGAGATCGCTTTTTTTCGGTGCAATTTTGCACATAAAAAAAGCGAGATAATCGGTGCATTGCACACAAAAAAAGCGAGATAATCGGTGCAGAAGGGAGCAAATAAAAAATGCAATTAATAGATATTTTTTCTACAAGAAACATATTAATATATTTATTTATAATAAACTTAGTTGGTTTTTACATGATGTGGTCAGACAAAAGAAAAGCCAAATGGGGAAAATGGAGAATTCCAGAACAAACACTTTTTATAGTAACAGCTTTAGGGGGAGGAATAGGAACAATTGCAGGAATGTATACATTTCATCATAAAACCAAGAAGCTAAAATTTACAATAGGATTACCTACAATATTGATTTTGGAAATTATATTAGTTATATATTTAAAATTTTTCTAGTTACATAAAAATAAAAATAAAAAGCGAATAAATGTAAAAAAAAATTATCAACATATAAATGTGAATAACGTGTGAACGAAATGTTACTGTTTTGAGTTATTCACAGAGTTATCCACATTATCCACAACTTGCGGATGATGAAGAAAATCTGAAAACTGTAAACTGAATTGAATACATAAAATTAAAAACAAAACTGAATGCTTATTCTAAAAAACAAAAAAACTTGCATTAAATTAAATAAAATTATATAATACCATTTATAAAAGAAGATAGGTGAAAAAATATGAATAAAACAAAAAGAAAGATATTTGAGACGTCAATGAAATTATTTGCAGAAAAAGGATATGATGCAACTAGTATAGAAGAAATCACAGCAACTGTTGGGGTAGCAAAAGGAACACTATATTATCATTTTTCAAGCAAAGAAGAGATATTTAATTTTTTGATAGAAGAAGGGATAAAATTATTGCAAAATAGTGTAGATATAAAAACTTCAAAACACAATAATTATATCGACAAAATAAAAGCAATTGTTCTAATTCAAATAAAAATTGTAGCAAAATATGAAGATATAATAACAATAATCTTAAGCCAATTTTGGGGCAATGAAGCGAGAAATAAAAAATGTCAAGACCATGTATATGATTATATAGGGCAAATCGAGAAAATTGTACAAGAAGGAATTGAAAAGGGAGAAATAAAAAACGGTGATGCAAGAGCGATTGCATCAGAAATATATGCATTAATATGTTCAACATTAGTATATAAAAAACGTGAGGGAGAATATATGGATGTAATGCAATTATACCATGAATACGAAAATACTGTAATTAATGGATTAAGAATAAAGTAAAAAAAGAAAGGGGTAGCTATAGTGGAAATTAAATCGAGAAAAATGAAATTTACAGATTTGAAAGATATGCTAAAACAAACAGGAGAAGCTTATGGAGACAGACCAGCATATATTTTTAAAACAGAAGAAAAGGAAAAATTCAAAACAATAACACATAAAGAATTCAGAGATGAAATAAATGCATTAGGAACAGTTTTAATAAACATGGGATTAAAAGATAAAAGAATAGCAGTAATCTCAGAAAACAGATATGAATGGGAACTTTCATATTTAGCAGTAGCAGCAGGAGTTGGAGTTATAGTACCACTTGACAAGTCATTGCCTGATAATGAGCTTGAAAGTTTAATTCTTCGTTCACAAGTTGAGGCAATAATATATTCATCAAAATATGACGCAATAATGAATATTCTAAGAGAAAAGAAAAATACCAACTTAAAATATTTTATCTCTATGGATTTAGCAGAAAATACACAAGGAATTTATGCTGAAAAATCATTGATAGAAAAAGGAAAAAAACTATTAAAAGAAGGAAAAAAAGAATATCTAGATGCAAAAATTGATGCTGATAAAATGGGAATAATGCTATTTACATCAGGAACAACTGCAATGTCAAAAGCAGTAATGTTATCACATAAAAATTTGGTAACAAATATTATGGACATAATCCAAAGATTTGATTTATATGAAGATGATAGATTTTTGTCATTTTTACCATTACATCATGTATTTGAATGTACAGTGGGATTCTTATATCCGATATCAATAGGTGGTTCAATTGCATTTTGTGAAGGTGTAAAACATATGGCAGATAATATCAAAGAATTTGGTATTACTGCAATGATATCAGTTCCAGCAGTTTTTGATATAATTTACAGAAAAGTAATGAAAACAATTGAGAAAAAAGGCAAAATGCAAAATTTAGAAAAGGGAAAGAAAATCTCACAACTATTATTAAAAGTAAAAATTGACATAAGAAAACAACTATTCAAAGAAGTACATGAAAGTTTAGGCCCAAAACTAAGATTGGTAGTAACAGGTGGAGCTGCACTAGACTCAGAAACAGAAAAAGGATTTAATGACTTAGGTTTTGATGTTGAGCAAGGATATGGATTAACAGAAACAGCACCAGTAATTGCAGCAGAGACTCCAAAATGTAGAAGATTAGGCTCAATAGGAAAGAAATTTTCAAGTGTAGAAGTAAAAATTGATAATCCAGATGAGGAGGGAATTGGAGAATTAATGGCCAAAGGTTCATCAATAATGTTAGGATATTATGAAAATGAAGAAGCAACAAAAGCAGCGTTAGATGACGATGGATGGTTCCACACAGGAGATTTAGCAAGAATAGACAAGGATGGATTTATATATATTTCAGGAAGAAAAAAAAGTGTAATCGTATTAAATAATGGTAAAAATGTATTCCCAGAAGAAATTGAAACTTTATTAAATAAAGTTGAAGGAATAAAAGAATCATTCGTTTATGAGAAAAAAGAAAACGATGGAGATGTTAAAGTTTGCGTTGAAATTGTTTATGATAAAGAATTGATTAAAGAATTATATAACATAGATGGAGAAGAAAGTATAAAAGAATTTTTATGGGAAAAAGTAAAAGAAGTAAATAAATTAATGCCAAAATATAAATATGTGAGAGAAATGATAATAACAGAAGAACCATTAGTAAAAACAACTACTTTAAAAATTAAAAGACATGAAGAATTGAAAAAGGTTTTAAATAAATAAAATATAAAAAGGTCCTAGTTCGAATGAAGAAAAAGGATCTTTTTCTTTTTAAAGTATAAAAAACAAAAAAATAGCAAATATTACAAAAATATTACAAATGTAATTAAAATGTAACATAAAAATAAATTAAAAAGTATTGAGCTTTTAATGAAGCTGTTGTATAATAAAAAAGAATTTAATTATTTGACTACATAGGAAAAGGAGGAATTTGCATGTCTAGAAAGTCAGGCATAGTAAATGTGAGAATGGTAATCACTGAAGAGAAAATACTATCCAATATAGATAAAGTACAAAAATTAATAAATCCAAAAAGCAAGAAGCAAATAGTTCAATTAGATGATGATACATATTTCAAAGACTTAATTGAATCTATAAAAGCTTATTTAATAGAATATCCAAAGAAGAAAAACTTTCCTGCAAGTGTATATAAAGCAGCTTATGGTTTAGTTGAATATGCGACTATACAATTCGAGGAGAATACTAAAAAGGTTGAAGAATTAATAAGACAAAGAGAAGAAAATATAGCTTTAGCCGGAACATTAAGAGAACTTGTAGAAGCAGTGGAAAACAAGGATCCAGAATGGAAAGAGAAAGTTGAAGAAAATAAAGAACTATTTTCAGAAGATGTAATAGATACTTTAAAATTAGTTGAAAAAGATAGAAGTAGAAGAAGTCAGAATTATAAAGATGCCATAAAATTATTAAATGCAAGAGTAAGTAATCTTGAAACGAATTTACATATCGAAATAGACATGGAAAGAACAGAAGATAAGTCAAAAGCTTTGAGTTATATAGGAATTGAAATTGCTGATGCCCTAAAAGACATTCCAAGACCAGCAGACTTAATAATAGAGGAAACGCCGGAAGAAATACAAGAACCAGTGGTTGAAGAAATCTATGTAGAAGAGAAGAAAATTAAAAAGGCAACTAAAACAGCTACTGCAAAAACAACTAAAAAGAAAGCGAATATAGAAAAAGCAGCTATAGCTGAAGAAATTGAAACAAAACCTAAGACAAAAGCAAAAGCTGAAAATGTAGAAGTTATAGAGACTAAGGCAAAAACAAAATCTACAAAATCTACAAGAGTAGCGAAAGCAGAACTTATAGATGTTGAACCAAAAGCTAAAAAGGCAAAGGTTGAACTCATAGATGTTGAGCCTGAAATTAAAGTAGCAAAAGCAGAGCTTATAGATGTAGTGCCAGAAATAGAAGAAGCTAAAAAACCGGTTAAAAGATATGTTAGGGTAAAAGGTTATAGAGTTAATGCAATAAAAGAAAATGAAGAACCTAAAGAGGAAAAAGTAGAAATAATCAAAGAACAACCAAAACAAGAAGTTGTACCAAAGAAAAAAGTTTCACAACTCATTAAGATTGAGGAAAATGAAGAAGATACAGAAGTTGATGAACAACAAGCTATACAAGATTATCAAGAATCAGTTACATTTGAGAAAAAGCCTTCTTTATGGCAAAGAATCAAAAATAGCAAATTGGGAAGAGCTGTTTCATATGTGCTTAAAATTAGAATTAGAATTGAATTACCAAATGCTTTACCAGAAGGTAGAGGAGAAGAATAAATATAAGAATATAGCTAGAAATATTGAATATGAATTGGCTATATATCAATAGTTGAGGTAGAAATCTTTATAAGTTTCTACCTCAATTTTTACTCTATTTTATGTTTAAAATATATTTATGACAAAATTTAAAGAAATTCACTAAAAAAACTTGACAAATTGTAAAAATCATATTAAAATATGTAATGTGCTCACAAATGAGCTACAAGATGGTGGATGTAGCGTAGTTGGTTAACGCGCCAGTTTGTGGCACTGGAGACCGTGGGTTCGAGTCCCATCTTCCACCCCATACTTTTAATTTTATATTGGGCTGTAGCCAAGCGGTAAGGCACCAGACTTTGACTCTGGCATGCGCTAGTTCGAATCTAGCCAGCCCAACCAGTAATATCAAGACTTTCAAGAAATTGAGAGTCTTATATTTTTGCTAAAAACAAGCTTACTTGTCCAAAACTTGTCCAAAGCGCAAGTACAATACAGAATAAAATAGAAAAAGATAAGCATTAGCTTATCTTTATATAAGGAGTAAAAACTTCATCAATTTTATTTGCAATTTCTTTTTTGTTTTCTGTATAATGATGAGTATAGTGCATAGTTGTTGTAATTGTTGAGTGACCAGCGTTACTTTGAACATCAACTAATTCAGCACCATTTTCAAGCAATGCAGTTATATTAAGATGACGCAATTTATGATAAGTCACTTCTGGAAATTTGAAATCAGGATTATTTTTTTTATTATCTTTGATATATCTGTCTATAACTTTTTTGAAAGTTGCACTAATATAATTTACTTTTATAGGTTGTCCATTGTCCATAACACAAAGAAATTTTGAATCCATATATTTATCTTGTAACATTTCTTTATTACGAACTTGTCTTTTTTCGTCTAATTTTATTATTTCCATTAATAATTTAGGTAAATACAATATTCTTGTTGAAGATTTATTTTTATTACGCTTTTTAAATATTGTTGTATTTCCACATCTTACTCTTGAAGCATTAATTATAATTCTAACATTTTCTTTGTCTAACTTGCTTTTTAATAAAGCACAGGTTTCACTTCTTCTTAAACCAAGAAACATTGCAAACGCAACTGGTAACATTAAAGGAGTATTCATAAATAGATTCAAAATGATAATAGCTTGTTCTGGAGTTATTGTTGAATCTTCTTCAAAAATAACATCTTCTTCAAAGTTTTCAATATTTTCAATAACTGTATCCTTAAATTTTTCTTTTTCATCTTTGGGGATAGTGGTATTTAAGCATATATTGCTTTGGAGCCTTTTGGTGTTGACAAAGTAAGTAAATATACCAGAAATTTGTGCTTTATGATGATCTACGCTAGAATACGATAGATTTCTTTTATATTTGTTTTTCTTTTTATCAAATTCTTTTTCTAAATCAAATCTGAGATATTTATAGTATTCATTTATGATATCTATACCTTGTGGACTAGAAATCGTTTTAAATGGAATATGACCAAGAATAGGTTTTAAATAATTCTCATTTATTGTTTTGTAACTAGTAGATGTATTGGGTTCACAATTATTTGCAACATAATTTTCCATCCATTCGTCAATTGCTTCAGAAAAAGTAATGTTTGGAATATTTATAAATGTATTATTGTTTATTTCGGTTTGAACTTTAGCTTTATAGTTTGTAGCATCAGATTTCTTAGAGAATGTTTCAAGGGGGTCTCTTTTTCTACTTCCATTGACAATACCATAATCTACAAAAACAGTGTAACTATTTCCTTTCTTTAATTTATTTGTTCTAATACTAACTTTCATAATAAAATACCTTCTTTCTAAATTTTTACTAAATCTCTTGAAAAAAGGTTTATTAATATGCTATAATAAGTAGCATAAAGAGACCTTGTTTCAAGGAATTTTTATGTGTGAGAAATATGTACCTTGTCGCAAACTAGTAACATATTTCTCTTTATTTTGTTAAATAATTACTTAAATCTCTAAAAATAATGCCTGTTACAAAAGCATCTTCTGTTGCTCGATGGGCATTTGTACGATACAGTTCCATTTCTTCAGCAACAGTATCAAGTTTAAAATTGTACAATTTGTCTTTATATAGTTTTCTTGCTAAGTCTAATGCATCAAAAAAATATCTTTTTTCATTAAATAAATTGATATTATTTACATATAAGAATTTTAAATCAAACTCTAGGTTATAACCAACAATATTGAATCCCTTAAAGAAATCGCTAAAACTAGAGATTATATTTTCAATTTTAGGTGAAGTTTCAAGCATTTTGTTAGTTATATGATTAATATTACTTATTTCTTGAGTTATTTCTTTTTTGGGTTTCACAAGTGAAGTTAGACATTCAATTGGTTCACCATCGACAAATTTTACTGCTGAGATTTCAACTATTTCGTTTGTTGCAGGGTGTAATCCAGTTGTCTCAGTATCTATAGCAATGAAATTTTGTAATCTACTTAAAGGTGTATTTTTTCTTACTTGTGATATTGTATAGTCTGGCATGTTTTTTAAAAAATTTTTCTTAAATTCAGTATTCAAATCAATAGAAGGAGCTAATATTGTAACTTTACTTAAAGCTTTTATATATTCTTCTTTTCTTTTTGCTGTATATTCTATTTCTCTGATATGTTGAATACTGTCTTTTTTAATTAAAGATTTTTTTAATTCAGATAATGAGAAATTTCTTATGGAATTACTTCCGTTAAATTTATCACATATATAAGCACAGTCTCTACATATGTAAGAGTTGTTCTTCTTTAACATAAAAAATTTGTAATAGAGTTTGTTACATAAAGCACAATGATTTTTTAATTTATCAAACATAATTATAGATACCTCCTAAAATTCTCTTTTCAATTGTTTTACTATTCCGATTATAGTAACAGGTATAGTTTTCATTTCATCATAAGTAAAGATAAGTGGCTCATAAGCAGTATTTAACGGTTGCAATAGAATGCTACTATCACTCTTTTTACCTTTTTTTATTGTAGCTTCATCTCCATTTATAATCGCAACAACTATATCTCCATTTTCAAAATCATTTTGTTTCTTTATTACAACTATATCATCTTCGATAAGAGCAGGGGACATTGAGTTACCATGTACCTTTAATGCAAAGTAATCTTTTCCATTTCCAACAAGAGAAGTTTCGACATCAACAGTTCCAATCCAATTCTCTTGTGCTAAGTAATCATATCCTGCCTTAACTGTGCCTAAAATTGGAATAGGTATTACAGAGTTTCCTAATTCATCAACTTTATATGCATTTAAGTTTCTTTCCATAGGAACATCATAACCCATTAACCAGACTTCATTAACATTTAATGCATCAGCTAATATTGTTAATTTATCTTGCTTGGCTTTCATAATTCCTGCTAAATATTTATTTATTAGAGTCTTATCAAGACCAGTTTTATTTACTAAATCTACTTGTTTCATATTTGCATAATTCATAGCTTTTTGTAATCTATTTGCAAATGATTCTATGATTGTCATATAAAAACCTCCTAACAAGTATATTATAAATTGTAATTGACAATAAATCAAGTTTTTTTGAAAAAAATTTAAAAAAAGTTGAAAAAAAATCAAAAAAAGTATTGACAAATATTTTTACGTCTGATAATATAAGTACATAAAGTTGATAAAAAATCAACAGAAAGGAGCAAAAAATGAATATATATGATTATAGCAAATTAAAAGGAAGAATAAAAGAATATTTTGCTACACAGTCTGGATTTGCACAAAAGCTTAGAATATCAGATACATCATTAAGCAATAAGTTAAATAATAAGACTGTATTTGATCAGGACGAAATACAAGAAAGCATAGAGATTTTTAATTTAAGTCCTATAGAAACAATTGAATATTTTTTTACAAAGAAAGTTGATAAAATATCAACAAAATAAACGCGACAAGGTACAAAGAAGAGAGGAGATGAGAGAATGGAAATAAGATGTACTCCAAAAGAACTAAAAGAACTGATTAAAGAAAAAATAACACCAGTTGCTGTAACAACTGATGTACGTGGAAATAATAAAATTATTTCAAATACCCCATTGAAAAACCAATTATTTGGTCAACAAATATGAATACAAAAGGCATATGAATGTTTTTTACACTTGTAATAATATCTACATCTTCAAGCACTATGGCAATAGGATTTTCTGATATTTCAATATCTTTTTTTGGACCATCAGACTTTTCATAATCTTCTAAAGAAGAAAGATATTGTTTTTCATAACAAGTTAAAATGTCATCGTCTGGTTTTAACGTATAATCATCTAAATTTGGACTTTTTCTAAGAGTACCTTGATATATACCGTTAGCAGTAGTAATTATCAATTTGTTGTTGCCAGAGTCATCAGAATTACAAGCACTTATTATTAAATTAAGAGTTTGTATTTTAGACATTTTTTTAGAAAAATATGTATTCATTAAAATCACCACCTTTCGACAAAATTATAACAGGTGGAAATTAAAAAGTAAAGGAGATGAGAAAATGGAAGAGATAAAATCAAGATATTACACAGTACAACAAATAAAAAAATTAGAAGGCTGTGGGAAAGATAAAGCTTATGAAATAGCAAGTGAATTACCGCATGAAACACGAGGAAGGCAAATATTTGTATTTGCTGAAGACTATGATAATTATTATCAACAAAAAAGAAAAAAGGCTTTAGAAGAAAGTAACTTTGTCAAAAGGCAAAGTTCAAATATATATCAAATTAGAAAATTTAATTAGGAGGAAAACAAATGAAAAATTTAATTAGAGGATTAATATTTTGGATCATAGCATTAGCATTTATATTTGTAATGTGGATTATAGCAGAAGCATTATCAAAAATAGTAACAATCAGCGTAATAATGAATTTGGTTTATGTAATGCTAGCAACTAGCATTGTATACATATTGAAAAATATTTAGAAAGGAAGTGAGAGTATGAAAATAGCATGTATAGTAAATGTAGTATTTATTTTGATGGTATTGTTTAATCTTGTTATATTAGCAAAACAAACAGAAGAATTTGAAGAAGTTTCAAAAAAATATAGAGATTTAAACAAAGAAAACATGAAAATGCTGATAAAAATAAAGCTAATTATGATTGAATCTTTAACAGCAGAAGAAAAAGTTCAAAAAATAGAAGAAGTTATTCAATTCAATAACCACACCGAACTTGAATAACTCATCCAAAAAACATAAATATATGATTTTCTAATTAATTATATCAAAAAGAGCTTAGAAAATCAAGAAAAAGAGAGTAAATAACATGAAATGTATAAATTTTAGATTCAGAACAAAAGATTACCAAAAATATATTTATTGTGTAAAAAAGAAAAAGAAAATTCAATATGCCGAATGTAAAGAGTGTAAATATAAAGAATACAAACAAGGCAAAGAAATAAAGAAAAAATCAAAGAAGTTGAAAAAATTAGAAGACAACAGATTCAGTATAATAACAGACAATTTAAAAGTTTGTTATATATGTGGAAAAAGGCCCAAAATGGATTTGAATGAAGTGTTTGGCGGTAGTAATAGACAGATGAGTATGAAATATGGACTTGTTATACCAGTTTGCCGAGAATGTCATTCTCAATATGATCTTGATAAAGAATTAAGAAACAGGTATCAAAAAGAAGCACGATTGAAATTCGAAGAAATATATAGTCATGAATTGTTTATGAAAGAATTTAGGAAAAATTATTTTTAGGAGGAAAATTAAAATGAATAAATTGAAAAAATACGAAGAATATACGAATGAGGAATTTGCAAGATTAAGCTATGAGGAAAAAGAGGAGATAAAAGGAAGATATTATTTAAGAAAAGCAGGAAAATTTACTTTGATTGGTACAGTAGGAATATTCGCGTTTGTAACAATAATAAAAAGCTTTACGACAATACCAACTGGGTATGTTGGTGTAAAAACAAGATTTGGACAAGTTCAAGATACAGTAATACAAGAGGGATTAAATTTTAAAATGCCATATGTAGAAAAAATTGTAAAAATAGACTGTAAAACTCAAAAATGTGAATATGAAATGGAAGCAAGTTCAAAAGACTTACAAAAAGTATCAAATATAAAAGTAGCTGTTAATTATAACGTAGATAAGTCAAAAGCTAATACATTATACAGAGAAATTGGAAAAGATTTTAAAGGCGTAATAATTGAGCCGGCTATATATGAAAGTGTAAAACAAGGTATGAGTCAATACACTGCAGAAGAATTAATTGCAAAAAGAAGCGAGGTTTCAAATGTTATTGTAACTTTATTAACAGATAAATTAGAAAGCAGAGGAATAGCAATAACAGCATTAAATATTACAGACTTTAGTTTTTCACAAGAATTTGATGATGCAATAGAAAAGAAACAAGTAACAGAACAACAAACTCAACAAGCAAAATATGAATTAGAAAAAGCAAAAGTAGAAAATCAAAAGAAAATAGAAAATGCAAAAACAGAAGCGGAAGTAATGAAACAACAAAATGAACAAATAACAGAGCAAACACTTAAATTGAAAGAATTAGAAAATCAATCAGCATTAATAGAAAAATGGAACGGACAATTACCGACAACAGTAACGGATGATGTTTTATCTATATTAAATAAATAATTACATAAGAAGATAAGAAAAAACAACAAGGGATAGACACATATAAGTTTATCCCTTTTAATTTTTTACGAAAGGATAAATACAATGACATACATAGAATTAATAAATGCCTTCGAGAATTGGCTCGAAACTAATTATTTACCAAGCAAAGCACAGTTATTATGGTACAAGTTAATAAGAATATTTAACAAAGCTATGTGGAGTGAATGGATTACAGTAGATAACTACAGATTGATGGCACTCTTAGATGTAAAACGTGAGGCAACTTTTATATCATATAGAGATAAATTAATAGAAGCGAGACTTTTTGAATATAAAAAAGGAAAAAAAGGAAGCCCGAACAAATATAAAATTTGTACTGTCAATTTTGAAAGTACAAATAGTAGTATAAAGAGTAGTACAAGTAGTAGTGAAAAGCGGAGTAAAAACAGTAGTAGATACCGCAGACATAATAGATAAAGACAAAGACATTTATATTATTTTATTTAATAAATATAAAAAACAAATCGAAAATGGATTTGGACTTATTGAATCGGTACGAGCTTGTCAAAAAGAAGATAACTTTCAAAAATTAGAAATAGAGTCTCAAGATAAGCTTAGAAATGAGTTAATGAAAATATTTTAGAAAAAGAGGTAAACATATGAAAAATAAAGGAATAGATATAAAAAACTATTTATCAACAGAGAGATATACAACTAGAAAAGAATTAATGGAAAAAACAGGACTTGGTGATAGAGAAGTAAGAAGTAAAATAAGTGAATTAAAAAAGGAAAGAGTAGTAATTTATAGTAGCAGTAAAGCAGGATATAGATTAGCGAAAGAATTAAAGAGTATGAGTCAACATGAAAGAGACGAGGAAATGAAATTAGTAACACACAGTTTAAATGATTGCAAGTCAAGAACAAAACAACTGAATAAACAAAAAAGAAAGTATATAGCGTATCTTAAGAAAGCTGAAAAGATCATGTTAGAAGAAAACATGAATCATATACCAAGAATCGATTAGGAGGAGAACAATGTTAAAAATCTTAGATATAAAGTACAGAAAAGAACCGATAAAACATACAAAGTTGCAGCATTTTGAAGAAAAAAACAATCTTGTAAAAAGAAAAGCAGACAAGTTGTATGATTATTATATTTGCGACAATTGTGGTTCAGAAATAAGACTAGATATAAAACAAACAGAAAGAAGTGGAGGAATAGCAATATTACCAAATTCGCTTACTAAGTGCGGAGAATTGAAAGTAGTATTATGCAATAAGTGTGTTAAAGATGTTTTAAAACAATTAGAAAAATAAAGATACAAAGGAGGTTGATGAAGTGAAAATAGATAATGTAGATGAAGTAAAGGAATTGCTAGTTGATGTTGATATATTATTTAGCAATTTAGACGATATAAAGAAAGAGTTAGAAGAAAAGATAAGACAGAAAGAAGCGGAACAAGAAGATTATTTACATGAAATAGAGCTAGGAAATTTAAATGGTATACAACTTACAGGAGTCGCAAAACAATTGAAACAAACAAGGAAAGAGAGAAGAGTATTTAAAGACAAGTTGGATTTAATAAATACTCTAAAAGGATATACTGACAAATATATTACAAAAGGGATTATTGGAGATACAAAACAAGCCATCAAGAATATTGAAATGTTGGAATCTAATCATAAAACAAGAGAATATGTTCCAAGAATAATAAAAAATTTGCGATGTGCTAAAAAGAGAAAAGGAGATGAATGATTATGGCTGATGTATCAGATAACGAAGAATTAATAGCAACAAGAAAGTTACACGGATTAGATGATGATTTATTTAAAATAGAGAAAGAAACTAAAACAAATAAGCAAGAAAAAGAACTAAATGATCTAGAAAATTTTGCAGAGTTATTAAGACCGGAACAGCGATATTATACAAACATAATTAAAAAGTTAATTGAAAATGCCAGAAAAGCAGGTGAAGAAGATGAGACTAATTAAATTATTTGATAAAAAAGAAAAAAAGGAAATGATTATAGAAGAAACGTTACCAGATGTGCAACAAATAAAAGTTCCAGATTTAAAACAATATTTGCTAAATGGATATAAAGAAATAAGAGAAGTTAAGCAAAAAAATGAACAATTACAATTAAAGTTAGAAGAAGAACACAAATACAAATTATTATATGATGGAGCATTAGTAACATTAGAGGAATTTAAGACAAGAGAAGAGGAAAATAAAAATAAAATAAATAAATTACAAACAAAACTGAATGAAAAACAAGAGGAATTATTTAAAATTAATGATTTATTAAACACTTATAAAATCAAACAATTAGAAGTAGATGAGCAATTAAAAAACACAGATAAATTAATTCAAAATAATATAGATTCTTCAATAATTAATTTTAAAGAAACAATAATAGACCTAATAAAAAATACAAAAGGAAATATAAGCAAAGACAAAGTATGTAATTTGATACAGAAAGCTGATAACTCAGAGTTATTAAGAGGAGAATAGATATGTTTTTATATAAAGATAGTAAATTAGAAACTGATATAAAACAATTAAATAGTAATCTTAATAAAACTGAATATGAAAAAGCAAGAGAACCATTACAAAAGCAAATAGCAATATTAAATAAAAAGTTGTATGAAAAAGATATTGCATTGCAATCGTTATATCAGGTATGCAAAGAATTTTTACATAATAATATAAAAAATAGACAAATAATAGTAATGAAAAACGAGCCACATTTGTTTTATGGAGCTGTTTCAGACATTGAATTTGAAAAACTAGAAACTATAAAAATAGATTTATCGGATTATAAAATCTTACAAGAATTTGTTGATAGATTAAATGAAGTAGAAAAGCAATTAGAGGAAGGAGAATAGATATGTTAAAAAAAGATATAAAAATTGGTAGCATATTGTATTGGAATACAACTGGAGCATACAATTCAAAAATATCACTCAAATGTGAAGTGATGGATGTATGGGTACATGTGTATGGATGCTTAGCATATAACAATTTATCTATAAGTGATTTAAGTATAAAACCACTATACAAAGTAACTAACGACAACATAAAGTAAAGGAGTAAATATGAGCGAAGAAGAAAAAATGAAAATTGCAATGGATTTAGCTAAACAAGGAATTGATTTAGAAGATGTTGAAAAATGGGTATCAGAGATATATAAAGATTTAAAACCATTTTTTGATTTAGTGGAAAAGAACAAGAAAATACTTGATAAATATTGTAAAAGAAAGGATAAAGAAAATGAATAAAACAATAGCATTTATTGGAAAAATAATATGTATTATAGCAATACTAATATCTTTAACAATAATAACAAGAGTTAAAGATTAAAGAAAAACAAAAATACAATTATTAGAACAAAGCTTAAATGAGCAGATTCAAGAAAAACAAGTATATATGAATATGCTTGAAGAGGAGAGGAGTAAATAAGATATGAAAATAAGAGATTTAAAAATAACAAGCAAGATGGCTGATAAACATAAAAAGACAATGATTGCTTTGTCTATTATTACTTACATATTATTATTTCCATTTGTACTATTAGATTATTTGTCAGATTTTTTAGAATGGCTATGCAATAAAATGTCATGGTTTAGAACTGATATTGTATATACAACATTTAAAATTATATACAAGAAAGAAATTATAGCAGATATGCAAAAGAGAGGTGTTTTAAGTGAAAGAAAAAACTGCAGATGAAATATTTAAACAATTATATTTTGAAAAATATGAAGACAAGTATAATATAAAATACTTTAAAGGGAACAGAGAAATATGGTTTTACAAAGAAACACGAGAAGTTGAAAGCAATAAACTTATAAACATGCAACAACTTCGAGCAATAAATAAGAAAGTAGAGGAATTGGGGTGGATAGAATGAAAGAAGAAGATAAAAAAGCAAAGATACAAATATTAGCAGATAAATTAATGTCGTTATTACCATTGGTTGATAGTTTTATGGGAAGCTTAACTGATGAAGATTACGAATTACTAAAAGAAACTAGAGCTTGTTTGCAAGATAAAATAAATTACGGAAATAGTGCTTCTGTTGTAATAATGGCATTAGGTGGAAATTATGACGATACAGAAGATAGAATAAAAATAAAGACATTAGATTGTTTAATAGATTTATTGAAAAGTAGAAAAGAATATAAAAAAGCGTTAGTGAAACAACAAGAAGAACAAAAAAACAGGCAAGAGGCTATCGATGTATTTAGAGCGATGGGAATGTTTTAGGAGGTGTTTTAAGTGAAAGAAAATAGTAAGGTCGCCGACACAAATGTCGGAAACATAAAAGAAGATATAAAAATATTAGAAAATTGGCTTAAAGAATTGAATGAATTATTCAAAAACACTCATATAAACAATACTAAAGAACGAAAAGCACTAGAACATATTTTATCAGATTATAAAAGAGTATTAAAAGAGAATGAACAACTTAAAAATGATATTGAAAATATGTATGATGAAGAAGTTGTAATAAGTATTATAGAAGATAATTTTAACCTATCTAGAAATGAAGTTTTGGAAGTGTTAGGGAGTGAGGAATAAATGAACGAGGAAGAAAAGAAAGCAATTGAAATATTAAATACATTTGAATTTAGAGGCAAAACAAGAAATTATAAAGAAATATCATCAGAAGATTCAAAAAGTATAAAAATAGTTTTAAATTTACTAGGAAAACTACAAAAATGGAATGAAGAATTAAAAATAAAAAACAATGCAATAAAAAGAGAAAGTGAAGCATATGCTGAAGACATGATTAGATTAGATAATGAATTAAATTTAGAAAAAGAAAAATCAAAATATGAATGGATTAGACAAAATTGTTTATCGCAAGAATTAGTAAATAAGTTATATATTCCAATTCAAAAAATAAAAGACAAGATAGAAAAATTAAATTCTGAATCTTATGCAGAAAAACTTGAAGATATAATGAATAGAAAAAATTATACCATAACGGAATTAGTTCAATATGTTTTACGAGAACTAATAGAAGATGAAATAAATATAGACAGTATAGAAGAATATAAACAAGAGCATACAGAAAGATGCATAGATATTGATATAAGAAATAAAATGAACGAAATATTACAAGCAGTAAAACAAATAGATAAAAGAGTAAAGAAATTGGAGGACTAATCAATGACAAATGAACAAGCACAAAAGGTATTAGATAAGTTACAAGGGATAAGACCAGAAAAGCTTAATGGTGAAGCAAAAAGATTATTTGAAGCAATAATGAAAATTGCGAACGAGCGAGATAAGATAAAACAAGAATATGATAGAGATACACATATATTACAAAATCAATTAGACTTAGCAAATGCAAAAAAAATTGAGAAAGACAAAATAATAGATTTAATGGCAGAACAATTAACAACACCGATTCACAGTAAAGAATGGGTAAAAGAATATTATAAGAGAAGAACAAAGGAAATATAAAACAAATAAAAGAGCATACTACACAAGAGGTGTAGTAAATGACAGACCAAGAAATAATAGAAAAGTGGGAACAGGGGCTAAGTAAAAACAAATTGGCAGAAATATATAGAAGAGAATACAATCAGCAAATAAAGATAATCAGAGCAACAATGAAACACAGACACGATGGAAAATATATAAGCAGTTATGAAGCGTTAGCAAAAGTAGAGAATGTAATATATAGATATTTGAAAGAAACGGAGTGATACAAATGAAGATGCCAAAAATAATTAGCAAAAATGGACATGAGTACATATTTGTAAAAGAATATCCTAATTTCATATTATACAAAGACATGATAACAGGAGTAAGAGAAACATTTCAAAGGTATGATCTAGGATTAGTAAAAGAGAAGATTAAGCCAAGTACGATATTAAAGAAAACAAGAATAAAAGTGTAGGAGGATACAGATGAAACTAGATAGAGAAGATTTAAAAGATTATAAACATAACCAAGAATGGATAAAAGGAAGACTAGAATACATAGAAGAATACAAAACAAGTATAACTAATATAACGTCAGTAATATCAGACATGCCAAGAGGCAGCAAAGAAATACAAGACAGCATGGCAGAAAAGGTTGTAATATTATTAGATAATGTAGAAGAATTATTAGCAAGAATAATTAAAGAACAAGAAAAACAAAAATTAATATTAGAACAATTAGATAAAGTAGAGCAACCATATAAGTTAATATTAGAAAAAGAATACATACAAGGAAAATCACTGGTAACAGTTGCGAGTGAAATGAATTATACTTATGAATATATTAGAAAAGCAAATGGAACAGCATTAAAAAAATTTGAAGAGGTCACAAAAAGCTACTGAAAAGCACATATAAAATGTGATAATATATATAATGAAAAAGAAACAAAGTATAGGCAATTTGTTTTCTGAAAGCAATCTATTTTTATTAAGAGCAGATGTTTTAAATGTCTGTTCTTTTATTAAATTCAAAGGAGAAACGAAAGTGGAAGAAATAAAGAAAAAAGATTCTAGAAGTTTTACTACAAGAGCAATAATATATTGCATAATATATTTAATTGCAGCATTTATATTACAATTCAAAGTAAATTCATTTTTCTGTGGTGCAGTTACTACATTTATTTATGCAATCACAATTGATATAGATGCAAGAGTATCAGCAGAAAGAACAATGAAGAAATTTGAAAATATGAAAAAATAATTGGTATTAACAGATACTAGATATGTTGATATAAATAAAAGCGAATCAGCTTATAGCATCCTTATCTATTGTTCTGAGCTTTTCTAGTAAGCTCTAGGATATGTAAGATTAATTCAAGAGGTTTGAAACTTGTTTGCTAAACAATGTGTACCT
>ENA-OPSV01001077-OPSV01001077.1-human-gut-metagenome-genome-assembly--contig:-NODE-1077-length-19845-cov-3.640778_pt1 | contig 19845 bp, 18 predicted proteins | sample MGYA00241460_ERZ501912 | MGnify/ENA primary metagenome ERZ501912 (study PRJEB25962, sample SAMEA2042402) | human gut metagenome | biome: human gut; feature: human-associated habitat; material: faeces...
CCGGTTTGAGCCAGAACTCGATAAGGTAGCCACCTTCTTCATACGTTTCATAACTGATGCCTGTAAATTGCAGGAAAACGATAAGCAGGGCAATCGTAACCAATATAGGATTCAGTAGGATAAAACCCGTTTTTTTCTGTAATTCTTTCGCCCCGAAAAAAAATGCGAATGTAAGTGCCAACAGAAAAAATTTATTTTCTAAGAAGTCCATTTGTCTTACGTGTTAACTGGTGAGACCATCCGGTAACGACCAATACCAATACGGTGCTGACGACTGTCGCGATAACGATGGGCCAAAATTGTGCGGTTATCACATCGAAGTAGAGCATGAGTGCCACTCCGGGTGGAACAAAAAAGAATCCCAAATTGGCAACCAGAAAGTCGGAAAGGCCGCGTACCCAATGCAACTTTATCCAACCTAATTTGAGGAACAGCGTGAGCAGTAACATTCCTATGATGCTCGACGGGAGTTTTACGCCGGTAAGATACACGACAAGCTCGCCTAAGGCCAAGCAACCGAACAAGATAGCACATTGTCTTACCATATTCCGAACCCTATTGAAAAATTCGGCGCAAAGGTACGAATAAGCTTTTTTATTATATTCGATAGAATGGTATTTTTTTGGTATGTCTTTTCAGATACTTATTCTATCCGTTTTTGTGGGTAAGACAACCATGTATGTAAACGATCGTTTTATAATCCGTATATATGAAGGGCAAGGTATATCGGGACATTCTCGTAAAAATTTTAAGACGTAAACGCTGTAATCGGGATAGAAAGACTTTAAGGACAATTTAAAAGCCTGTTTTATTAGCGAATTAGGTTGTTTTTCACTATTTTTGTTTATTGTGATTTTGATTATTTAAAGCGTAACAAGTTGAATATAAATTTTATATGCTGCGATATGATAGAAATTTCACCTCGGTGTTTCGATATATTCCTGCTGATAATGAGTGGTATTGCCGCAATCGTATTCGTTGTACTCTATTTCTTGAAAGCGGGTTACGGCATCTTTCGGAGTAATCGATGGGGTGTTGCCATTGATAACAAAATCGCTTGGGCGTTGATGGAAGCTCCGGTTTTTATCGTCATGTTTTTGTTATGGAACGGATCGGAACGGCAGTTCGAGGCAGTACCGTTCCTGATATTTTTATTCTTCGAACTGCATTATTTCCAACGGTCTTTTATTTTTCCTTTGCTGATAAAAGGCAAAAGCAAAATGCCGGCAGGCATCATGCTTATGGGAATCACCTTTAACCTCTTGAACGGCTATATGCAGGGAGAATGGATTTTCCATCTGGCACCGCAGGATATGTATACGGAAAGCTGGTTATACAGCCCTCAATTTATCACCGGGACCATCTTATTTTTCACCGGCATGGCAATTAATATCCAATCGGACCATATTGTCCGCCATCTCAGAAAGCCTGGCGACACGAATCATTATCTACCCCAAAAAGGCCTGTTCCGATATGTGACATCAGCTAACTACTTCGGGGAGATTGTGGAATGGTGCGGATTTGCAATCCTGACCTGGAGCGCAAGCGGGGCTGTTTTCGCTTGGTGGACATTTGCAAACCTTGTACCTCGCGCAAATACCATCTACCACAAATACAAAGCGATGTTTGGCAACGAACTGGGAAACCGGAAACGGGTTATTCCTTTTATATATTGAATGACTAACTCATATGGATATGGAAAAAGAATCTGTACTGTTCACTCCCGGTAAAATCGGGCCGTTGACCCTGAGAAACCGGACGATACGGGCAGCTGCATTTGAAAGCATGTGCCCGGGAAACGCGCCTTCCGACATGTTGTACGATTACCATAAATCGGTTGCCGTCGGCGGGATCGGTATGACGACTTTGGCCTATGCGGCTGTTACGCAAAGCGGACTTTCTTTCGAACGTCAGCTCTGGATGCGCCCGGATATCATCCCCGGATTAAAACGTATCACTGATGCCATCCACAAAGAAGGAGCGGCCGCCTCCGTACAACTCGGACATTGCGGGAACATGTCCCACAAAAATATCTGCGGATGCAGGCCTATCTCCGCATCCGGCGGTTTCAATATCTATTCCCCCACTCTTGTCCGGGGAATGAAACCTTCCGAAATCACAGCGATGGCAAAAGCGTTCGGACAAGCAGTTCATCTGGCACGCGAAGCCGGAATGGATGCTGTGGAAATACACGCCGGTCACGGTTATCTGATCAGCCAGTTCCTTTCTCCTTATACCAACCACCGGAAAGATGAATATGGCGGCAGCTTGCAAAACCGGATGCGTTTTATGAAAATGTGCATGGACGAAGTGATGAAAGCAGCCGGACAGGATATGGCAGTACTGGTAAAGATGAATATGCGCGACGGCTTCAAAGGAGGAATGGAGCTGGATGAGACACTCGAGGTGGCCCGTACCTTGCAGGACGAATGTGGAGCACATGCTTTGATACTTAGCGGTGGCTTCGTCAGCCGTGCTCCGATGTACGTGATGCGGGGATCCATGCCGATTCATACGATGACGCATTATATGCCTTTCGGTTGGTTACCGCTTGGAGTCAAAATGGCCGGACGGTTCATGATCCCGTCTGAACCATTCAAAGAGGCTTACTTCCTGGAAGATGCTCTGAAGTTCAGGGCGGCGTTGAAAATGCCGCTTGTCTATGTAGGCGGTCTGACCTCACGCGAGAAGATAGACGAAGTCTTGAACGACGGTTTCGAATTCGTGAGTATGGCGCGGGCCTTGCTCAACGATCCGTCATTCGTAAACAAGATGAAGGAAGACGAACATGCCCGTTGCGACTGCGGACATAGCAACTATTGTATCGCTCGCATGTACTCCATCGAAATGGCATGCCATAAACATATTCAGAACTTGCCTAAAAGCATTATTAAAGAAATAGAGAAATTAGAATACAAGTAATGGAAAAAGGATTAGCCATCATAACCGGTGCCGACGGAGGCATGGGACAAGTAATCACGGCAGCCCTCGCAAAAGAAGGCTATCCGGTGATTATGGCTTGCCTCGATCCGAAAAAAGCCGTCCCCGTATGCACCCGGATCCAGCAAGAAACCGGTAACACTCAGATCGAAGTGCGGGAAATCAATCTCGCTTCCCTCTCATCCGTAAACAATTTCACCGGTCAATTATTAAAAGAAGGACGTCCCGTCAGCCTCCTGATGAACAATGCCGGAATCCTGACGACTCCGGTACGCAAAACTGAAGATGGGTTGGAAACAATCGTAAGCGTCAATTATGTGGCACCCTACATGCTCACCCGCCAGTTATTACCCCTGATGCAACCGGGATGCCGCATTGTAAACACAGTATCCTGCACGTATGCTATCGGCCGGATCGAACCGGACTTCTTTGAAAAAGGGAAGAACGGACGCTTTTTCCGCATTCCGGTCTATGGGAATACCAAGCTAGCCTTGCTTCTGTTCACACAGGAACTTGCCAAGCGGATTCAGGACAAGGGCATCACCATAAATGCATCAGACCCAGGAATTGTCAGTACAAACATGATCACGATGCAAGCCTGGTTCGACCCGCTTACCGACATCCTGTTCCGCCCCTTTATCAAAACACCGGCCCAAGGTGCGGCAACCGCCATCCACCTGGCTCTTTCGAATGAGGCGAAAGATAAAAACGGTTGTTGTTATGCCAATTGTAAAAAGAGGAATGTGTCGGAACGCATCCGGCATCATACACAGCAAAAACAACTTTGGGACGATACGGAAATCTTGCTCCGGCAAAAAGGAATCCGGTTCTGAACCGGCATGCACTTTTAGTTTCATACCGATGAAACTCCTATTCCATGCCTATGAAACTACCGTTCCATGCCGAGGGAATTTCAGTTTCATGCCTATGAAACTGAAAATTCATGCAGACAAGATTTTGCAGATATAAATATAAATCGTACCTTTGCACCGCTTTTAACCCCCGTACGTGTGATGGGAAATTAGAAAGCATAAACATCTAATTTTGAGTAACACAAAAATTAAAACAAAATGAAGACATTTCAATTAGAAGGAAAGTCAAGAGAAGTAGCCGCTACTTCTGCAGACCAGAAGAGAGCTTTGAAGGCTATGCGTAAAAACAACGAAATTCCTGCTGTACTGTACGGCGGCGAAAAAGTATCTCATTTCACTATCACGAAAGACAGCGTCCGTAATTTGGTTTACAGCCCTGAAATCTTTGTTGTAGAATTGGCTATCGACGGCAAGAAGACAATGGCTATCGTTAAAGATATCCAGTTCCAACCTGTAACCGACGCTATCCTGCACATGGACTTTTTGGAAGTATCAGATAACAAACCGGTAGTAATGGAAGTTCCGGTTGTTCTGGAAGGTCACGCCGAAGGTGTTAAAGCCGGTGGTAAATTGAACTTGCAGATGAGAAAGCTGAAAGTAAAAGCCCTTTACACAGCAATTCCTGAGAAATTGTTTATCAATGTCGATCACCTGGGATTAGGCAAGACTATGCAGGTTGGCGCATTACACTTCGAAGGTCTTGAACTGATGAACGCTAAGAACGCTGTTGTTTGCGCCGTTCAGTTGACTCGTGCCGCTCGTGGTGCTCAGGCTAAGGCATAATAAAATTATTATTCCTAAATAATGTAAGGGGAGAATATTCAGCAGAGTATTCTTCCCTTTGTTATTACTAAAAACAACATAACAATGAAATATCTGATAACAGGACTTGGAAATATCGGCTCCGAATATTTGGGGACCCGTCATAACATCGGATTCCGAGTTGTAATTGCATTGGCTGAAGATGCCGGCGTCCCTTTCACAGAAGAACGTTATGGTGCAATCGCACGGATGCGTGTCAAGAACTGTGAGCTGATCGTACTGAAGCCTAACACATTCATGAACCTGAGCGGCAATGCTGTCCGCTACTGGTTACAGAAAGAAAATATTCCGGTAGAGAATCTGTTAGTCGTAGTGGACGATCTGGCACTCCCGTTCGGGACACTCCGCCTGAAGCCGAAAGGCAGTGATGCAGGACACAACGGATTGAAAAACATCCAACAGCTGTTAGGCACACAAGAATACAGCCGCCTTCGTTTCGGTATCGGCAGCGATTTCCCGCGTGGAGGACAAATCAACTATGTACTTGGCAAGTTTCCTCCGGAAGAACTCCAAGAGATGCCGGATAAGATGAAACGGGCGGTAGAAATCATCAAAAGCTTCTGCCTGGCCGGTATACAGAATACGATGAATCAATTTAATAATAAATAAATTGACAATTAAATCCATGAACGAAGTCCGTATAGACAAATGGATGTGGGCCACCCGCATATTCAAGACACGTACCATAGCAGCCGAGGCTTGCAAGAAAAACAGGGTGATGATAAACGGAGTCAATGTAAAACCTTCCCGTATGATCAAAGTCGGAGAAGTGATTCAGGTACGCAAGCCACCTATCACCTTTTCCTTCAAGGTACTCGATTTAACAGAACGTCGTATGGGAGCAAAACTGGTACCCGATTATCTGGAAAACGTCACAACTCCCGACCAATACGAAATATTGGAAATGAACCGCATATCCGGATTCGTAGACCGTGCACGTGGTTTAGGCCGTCCGACCAAAAAAGACCGTCGCGAACTGGAACAGTTTACCGATCCAGGGATGATGAACGATGGATTCGATTTCGAGTTTGACTTCGAGGACCCGGAAGACGAAGACTAAGCCCGTTTTTCACAGCAAGGGTTGTAGCTCCTTTTCAAAGATCTGTCTGCTGATTATACGATAATGCGGCGAATAGGATTCTTCGAAAACCTTGCTGTGATGTCCCACATATTCTCCCCGGTCCAGACGGTCTTCTATTTCTTTGCAATCGGCATCGTAATCCGGCAAAGAAAGTTCCATAGAACGGATAATAGACTCAATCCGCTGCCATTCTTTTTGCCAATTGGCAACTGTAACAGGTCGGACACCATTCACACTCCGGACAAACGCATCAAAGAATGTATTATAAGAGATTCGGCCGCTCTTGATGACCGAGAGGTTTACCCGAAGAAAGTTGCCTTCCCACCCAATCGGCTCCGCGATCTCTCCGGTACACTCCGTATAAGAGGCCAGTTCGCGACGCAAATAGTTACCGGCAGCCGTCGTATCGCTGATGATATGTCCGGGACCGAATTTATCCTGAAAGAAATTTTTGTATAAGTCTTTCAAGGTTGACTTCGGATAGTTTTGCATCTGCCGGGAAACAGCTTCACGCACCGCTTTTTCGAAATCCTTCTTTTCTGTCGCCAAAAGACAGAGACAGAAAAGAAGGAACAAAGTCAGAAAACCGTACTTCCGCATCGTTTATTTGATTACTTCTTTTAGTTTTTTATGCAAATCCTCGCCAGTAATGTTTTTAGCAACAATCACTCCATCCGGATCTAACAGGACATTGGCCGGAATACCACGAACCCCGTAAAGAGCCGGAATTTCCGAATCCCAATATTTCAAATCGGAAAGATGTGTCCAGGCCAGATTATCGTCGGTAATTGCTTTCAGCCACTTACTTTTATCCTTATCCAGAGAAATCCCCACAATCGTGAAGTTTTTATCTTTATATTCATTAAACGCCTTTACTACATTCGGATTCTCGCGACGACAAGGAGGACACCAGGAAGCCCAGAAATCCAACAGCACATATTTACCTCTGAAATCAGAAAGCGAAACAGATACTCCCGCTGTATCAGGTAATGAAAATTCAGGAGCCACCTTCCCTATCTGCACATTTTCCAGCTGCTTGATAATACCATCCAAATCTTTTACATACGGACAACCGGCCAGTTCGGGAGAAATCTTGGCACGAGTTGCTTTCAGTTCATCCAGCGGCAATTGGTAAGTGAAATAACGATACAGGTAAAAAGCGGCGGCAGGCGAAGCCGGGTACTTAGTGATCAGACTGTCTATGTCATACCCTTCTTCAAAAACCTTTTCGGCATTCTCCTGAAAGATCGTATTGACAGGAGAGTTCCGGACCGTAATCGTTTCGCCGTCATTACTTATCCGCACATCCATATTCGTATTTTCGACAAAGAACTGAACCGGATAATTCATGTCTTCTGTTGCCAGACCAAACAATAAAGGCTGATCCACTTCTCCCTTAAAAGTAAACTTTCCCTCTTTTAATTCTGCCGTATCGATATCAAAAAACATCTTATTCCGGAAGGACTTAAGATAAACTTTCCCATCCGTTCTGCCAGTCACTTCTCCATTTATTACATAACCTTTCGGTGTTTCCTGGCAACTCACCAACGTCAAGGCCACCAGGACTGTCGCTACTAATCGTTTCATTTCTATCTGTTTTGTTTATTATTTATCTCAGGGTGATGATATCGCCCTTTTTTCAGCGTTCCCTTCCCATATTCGATCGCACGAACCGGACAGCGATGAATGCAAGCGACACACTGCACACAGGTATTCGCCCAAACAGGCTTCCCTCCCTGCAGACTGATCGTTCCGGTCGGACAAATCCGTTCACATAACCCACAGGAAATACAGGTATCCGTTACCCGGAAAGAATTACTTCCGATGGCCAGATGTGCGAAAAGAGGATAAATCCAGTAACTTTTCAAACCGGGCATACTCCCTGTTTGATACAAAGTATTCTGCTGATGTTCCCGGATTACTCTGATAATCTCAGCGACACGTGCCGGGGCATCTTGCAATTTCCGTTCCTCTACATCTTTGCCGTCTACATCGAAACCAGGCAGCAAGATATAATTATTCGGCATAATAACAGAGTATGCTGCCGTAAGTGATATAGCTCTTTTTCCTAACGCTTTCCCGATCAGCCGATCCGTATATCCACATTCATCTCCACAGGTAGAAACAGAATAGACCAGTTGCCCGGTATATCCAGTTAAAGTCAGACGGGAGATAAAGCGGATAACAAGTACCGCCGGTCCCCAGGAATGCACGGGATAGACAAACAAAATCTTTTCATCCGGACGAACCGGATAAATCAAGTCTTTTTCTTCCTTATGCAATTCATCTGCAATTGAGATCAACGATTCTCCCAACGTTTCACTCAACGTCTTTGCCACCCAAAAGGAGTTCCCTGTTCCGGTAAAGTAAAATATCATATTCCTATTCGTTATTTGAAGCACAAAAGTAGGTATAATTCAAGAAAATGACAAAAAGGGAAGGCTTGTCTAAGAAATTCTCTTAGCGCTGCTCTACATTCCCCCCTGATTCATTTGGAACACGACTTTTTTATATCTTAATTTGCATTACCATAAAAAACACACAATATGAAACGAGCTTTACTTATCTGGGCAGCGATGGCTTGCATGGCTGTTCATTCGGTTCCGGCACAGGACGCTACGGTAAATAAAATCATCGAAATCGGTCAAACGGATAATCAGGTGATGGATCATTTAGATGTACTCACCAACCGCATCGGCGGCCGCGTGATCGGCTCGAACGCATACGACAATGCAGTCGATTGGGTGTCTTCCAAGTTTAAGGAATGGGGATTGGAAGTTGAACTGCAAGAGGCCGGTACGCTACCGGTCGGCTTCAACCGGGGGCCGTGGTTCGGCAAGCTATTAGGAGAGAACGGGATGGAACTACATTTCGTCACTCCCTCCTACACTGCCGGGACAAAGGGGGTTCAACGTGGACACGTCTTACAAGAACCGCTTACCCAAAGCGAATTCGACCGTATAAAAGGACAACTCAAAGGGGCTTGGGTGCTGATTAACGGAAAGAATGTCGGCTGGCCGGTCGACCGTTCCGCTAAAGGCGATTCCATACGCGCCACCATCATTGCCGAAAACAATGAAACGGCCCAAAAGAACTACCAGATCATGGAGGATAACTGGCGCAACAATACCGACAACCCGCTGCTGCCATTGAAAGAGGATGTCCCGGCCTTGTTCTACAAACAGATGTGCGAAGCCGGTGTATTAGGCTTTATCCAGTCGGCGACAGTTCCGCTCAGAGCGCTCTATGACAGGACAATCATGAACGACCCGACTTTCACCTTCGACAATCTGCCGGACGTCTGCGACATCAAGTTGGACGAGCACCAATATGCGACCATCAAGCAGATGGTAAAGGAACGCCGTACCTTCTTCCTTGAATTCGATATCCGCAACCATTTCCGTATGGGGCCGGTGAAATACTATAATGTGATCGGTAAAATCAAAGGCACCCAATACCCGGACGAGTATGTGATGGCAAGCGGCCATCTGGATGCGTTCGACGTGGCGACGGGTGGTGTGGACTGCGGTTCCGGCATCACTCCGGTAATGGAAGCGGCCCGCATGATCATGAAATCCGGTGCGAAGCCTAAACGGACGATGTTATTCTGTGCTTTTGCTGGCGAAGAATTCGGATTGTTAGGTTCTACAGCCTGGGTGAAAGCCAATAAAGATAAGTTAGATAAAATCTCCAACTTGTTCAACCGCGACGGAGGCCCGACACCTCCCGTCGGACTCAATGTTCCGAAAGCGATGTATCAGGACTTCGTGAAGATATGCGCGCCCGTCAAGAAGATCCGCCCCGACTATCCGTTCGAAGTGAAAGAAGCCGGCCCGTTCACTAAACCTGCCAAACCTGCCGGTACGGATGCATCCGTTTTTGCTGCCGAAGCAGTACCGGCCATCGCCTTCAACGAAAAGGACATCAAAGGATACAACTTCACCTACGGTGAGATCTGGCACACCGAACGCGACACTTATAGCAAAAGCATCCCGGAATATCAGGAGCATGCCGCCACCGTAATCGCGATCGTGACGTTAGGAGTGGCCAACCTGGATCATTTGCTGTCGAGGGAAGGCTTGTACAAATAGTTACTTTCGCTTAATCCGAAAGTAACCGATATTTTTTGTACCTTTGCACACTCATAAGCAAATTAATAGGTATAGAAGATATGATAACGGTTAACAATCTGGACGTACAGTTCGGAAAACGTATCCTGTTCCAGGATGTCAATATGAAGTTTACACCGGGCAATTGCTACGGTATCATCGGAGCTAACGGCGCCGGCAAATCAACATTCCTCCGTGTTATCAGCAAGCAGCTGGACCCTACACGGGGAACGGTATCTTTAGGACCGGGTGAACGTCTTTCCGTATTGAGCCAGGACCACTTCGCATTCGACGAATATACCGTAATGGACACGGTGTTGATGGGACACACCACCCTTTGGGAGGTGATGAGCGAGAAAAACGCCTTGTATGCAAAGCCTGATTTCAGCGATGCCGACGGTATCCGCGTATCGGAACTGGAAGAAAAATTCGCCGAAATGGAAGGCTGGAATGCCGAAAGCGATGCGGCCGCCCTATTGAGTGGCTTGGGTATCACGGAAGAATTCCACTACACGCTGATGAAGGACATGAGCGGTAAGCAGAAAGTACGTGTCCTGCTGGCACGCGCCCTCTTCGGACAACCCGACAACCTGTTGCTGGACGAGCCGACCAACGACCTCGACCTTGAAACCGTTATGTGGCTTGAAAACTATCTGGCAAACTTCGAGCACACAGTGTTGGTTGTCAGCCACGACCGCCACTTCCTCGACTCTGTTTGTACCCATACGGTAGATATCGACTTCGGCAAACTGCAAATGTTCGCCGGAAACTACAGCTTCTGGTACGAATCCAGCCAGTTAGCACTTCGCCAGCAGCAGAACCAGAATAAGAAAGCGGAAGAGAAGAAGAAAGAATTGGAAGAGTTCATCCGTCGTTTCAGTGCCAACGTAGCGAAGTCCAAACAGACGACCAGTCGCAAAAAGATGTTGGAGAAACTAAACATCGAAGAAATCAAGCCGTCTTCACGACGCTATCCGGGTATCCTGTTCACGCCCAACCGCGAACCGGGCAACCAGATATTGGAAGTAAAGGGGCTGACAAAGTCCATCGACGGCAAAGTCCTGTTCCAGGATTTGAACTTCAATGTGGAAAAAGACGACAAGATCGTATTCATCAGTCACGACCCGCGTGCGATGACCGCCCTTTTCCAGATCATCAACGGAGAAGAAAAGGCCGATGCCGGAACGTATCAGTGGGGACAAACCATCACGACGACCTATTTGCCACTCGACAACTCCAAATATTTCAATTCGGATTACAACCTGATCGACTGGCTGAGCCAGTTCTCACCCGACACCAACGAAGTCTTCCTGAAAGGCTTCCTCGGACGTATGCTGTTTTCCGGCGAAGAGCTGTTGAAAAAAGTAGGGGTACTTTCCGGAGGTGAGAAGATGCGTTGTATGATCTCCCGCATGATGTTGACAGATGCCAACTGCATCATCCTCGACACGCCGACCAACCACCTGGACTTGGAATCCATCCAGGCATTCAACAACACGTTACAGTCATTCAAAGGAAACGTCTTGTTCTCCAGCCATGACCACGAGTTCATCCAGACGGTTGCCAACCGCATCATCGAGCTGACTCCGAATGGTATCATCGATCGTATAATGGAATACGACGATTATATTACTGATCCGAAGGTTGCCGAGCTGAGAGAAAAGCTTTATAAATAATGTAATGAAGAAAAGAATTCTCTTCCTCCTTGCCCTATTTTTCATCTGGTTGCCACTTTTGGCGGTCCAGAAGCCAGTGTTTCTGCTGTACCACCATGCCTTAGCGAGCGGATGCTCGCTAAGCGATTACCTTAAGGTAATTACACACGGGTTACTGTTGGACTGTACGATGGCCGGCTATCTGACGGCATTGCCTTTGCTGATGACACTCGTTTCGATATGGTTGCCGGGGACTTTTTATAAGAAGCTGCTAAAAGGATATTTCGGGATCATGGCGGTATTGATCGCAGCGATCTTCTCTGTAGATGTGGCTTTATACGGCTATTGGGGGTTCAGGCTGGATGCAACTCTTTTCTTCTATCTTCAATCGCCCAAAGATGCAATGGCAAGCGTACCGCTGGGACAGTTCTTTGCTCAATTGGGGATGTTCGTCGTATATGCTTCCGGGATATATTGGGTGTTGAAGAAGTGTATCGTTCCACTCTTCCCTGAAACACAGGTACGGAAACGACTGAGCGGCAGTCTTGTCGTCCTATTATCGGGAGGAATACTCTTTATTCCAATACGGGGAGGCGTAACAACTTCGACGGCCAACGTTGGAATGGTGTATTTCAGCCAGAACCAGTTCCTCAACCATTCGGCCATCAATCCTTGTTTCAGCCTGATCGCTTCGCTTAGCAAGCAACAGGATTTTGCGGCACAGTTCAATTTCTTCCCGGAAGAGGAAAGGAAGGAAGTGATGGAAACCTTGTCTTCGTCCCCCCGTACCGGGTACGGAAACGAGGAAGACTCCATGAAACCGCAGACCCTTCTCAATACCTCTCGGCCGAATATATTGATTATCCTGATGGAAAGTTTCTCGGCAAACGCGGTCGGAGCTGTCGGTGGAGATTCCGTCATTACGCCTAACCTGAACCGGTTAAGTCGGGAAGGAGTGCTTTTTACGAATATGTATGCCAATTCATTCCGAACAGACAGAGGAATCGTTTCAGTGTTAAACGGATACCTGGCACAGCCTACCACTTCCATCATGAAGTATCCGGCAAAAAGTCAAACGCTCCCCTCTATCGCCAAGAGCCTGACAAACGAAGGATATATTGCCAATATGCTTTATGGCGGAGACATCAACTTCACCAATATGCAGAGTTATTTCTTCGGCTCCGGTTATAGCCGGATCACGGCAGACCGTGATTTTCCGATCACCAGCCGCCTGAGTAAATGGGGAGCGAACGACGATATTACATTCCGCTACCTGTACGAAGACATCAAAAGCCGGGACAACCAAGTCCCCTGGCTGACTACTTTCCTGACATTAAGTAGCCATGAGCCGTTTGAAGTTCCTTATCACCGGTTGGATGAAATGGGACTATATCCGAACTCGGTTGCTTTTACGGACAGTTGTATCGGCCACTTCATAGAAAAATTGAAAGAGCTGCCTGTGTGGAAGAATACGCTGGTTATTTTCGTTTCCGACCACGGATATCCTTATCCGAAAGATGTGACGGGCTATGAGCCCCGCCGCTATCATATCCCGATGCTCTGGATCGGCGGTGCGGTGAAAGAACCTGTCGTGATTGACAAACTTGCCAACCAGACGGATCTTGCCGCCACTTTGTTGAACCAGTTAGAGATCGATCACGACGCTTTTACTTTCAGCCGGAACATCCTAAGTCCCGATTACCCGGAATATGCTTTCTATACTTATTCCAACGGGTTCGGATTTATTGACAGTACAGGTATCTCCGTCTATGACAACGAAGGGAAAAAAACTCTGATCGAAACACCCCGCGAAGGCAGTGACCTACGACTTCGCAAGGGAAAGGCACTCCTTCAAACCTTGTATGACGATTTAGGGAACCGATAACCTTCCCTGTCGGAAGGTGTGTCAATTACTCCTCTTGCTTCTCTTCCGTCAACAGTCTGCCATCATCATCCCAGGTACGCCAAATACCGCTTTTCTTTCCTTTGGTATAGAACATCTCGAAACGGAGGACGCCTTTGTCGTTCCATACCCGCCAAGGGCCGTCCTTCTGCCCCTCTTTATAGGAAGCGATACCGGTCAGTTGTCCGGCTTCGTTATACGTGCGCCACTCTCCATGGAAAATACCGTGATAGTAAGAACGGACTTCCGCGATCTTACCGTCGGGATAATAAATCACATACGTTCCTTCGGGGCGACCGGCTTTGAGGAAAAGTTCCATCTTCAACATACCGTCGTCATAAAACTCGGTATAACGGCCAGTGTAAGGAGTCGTTTGAGACTCATCCGTATAATACTGGCCTTCGCTAAGGAACAAGTCCTGCGCCTGGATCGCCAGGGCAGAACTTGCCAATAATGTCGATGTCAATAATAATCTCTTTATCATCTTTTTTTAATATTCAGTGTTCTGCGGGTCCCAGTTTGTCCAACCGACTGTCCAATCGTTCGTACCGTCAAAAGCCCCTTTGTAGGTTACTTTCTCGAAGAAGTTGTTGTTCAGGACTTCGTCGATAAATTCAGCTCCCTGTACAGCAGAAGCGATGACGGAAGAATAGTCACCGTCTTTTGAGATAATCTCGTTGGTCGTTGCCAAAGTCGTATTGTTGCCAGCTCGGTTGAAGAAATTCTCGCTTACTTTTTCATCATCATAGAAATTCTTCCACATACCGGCGAAAATGACGTTCTTCACAGCGATACCGTCGTTTGCCGTACCTTTCTTATCCGTTGCACGAAGTCCGTAAGGCCATCCTGTGAATACGGAATTGTAGACGTTCAGGCTCGAATTACGGCGCAGGTGCATAGCAGCCTGGAATTTACCACCCTTGGCACCATTGGCGGCATCGGCAGTCTTTGCCTCTACCTCTGCCTGTGTCATATCAGATACTTTTCCATAGAACGGACCGATCAAGGTTACATTTGAGAAGATCGGCTTCGTCAGCGGAGTGTTGGAGGAGCCGCTTGCATCATTATCGGATTCGAAGCCGTTAGAGTCGGAAGTATCAGCGATATCCTTGTCACGTACGCTCAACAGGAACTGCAAGTTACCGGTATAGCCATAATCGGTGTCAAAATCATCGTCCCAGCCCTTGTAAGCCACCAAGTGCTTGGCATTGACCGTCCCACCGAACCATTCATACGAATCGTCATTGGAATAAGACACCTGTACGAACTCCACTTCCGTACCGCTACCTACACCTCCGAATGTCAAGCCGTTGATCTCCTTGTCCGGCTCCAAAGGATAACCGGCAAATTCGATGCGGACATATTTTAGCTTACCGGAACTCTCACCGTTAAATTCATCGGAGGTCGTATTACCATATTCCGTTCCGGGTCCACCTTCTATAACCGGTCTTTTTGTCTGGTTCACACGGGCGTTGCCACAGATAATCAAACCACCCCAGTCACCAGTCACACGCTTGCCCGGCTCTTTATCGGAAGTAAAGACGATCGGTTTATCGACTGTACCTTCAGCCATGATCTTTGCACCCGGTTCTATAATCAAAGAGGCAGCCTTTTCACCGGAAGAGACGGACACACCTTTGATAACCGTTCCGGCTTCGATTGTCAACGTAGCCCCCGGCTTTACATAAACAAAGCCTTTCAGATAGTTCTTATCAGCAGCATTCAGCGTAAGATCGGAAGTAATTTCACCTTCAAGGATCACCTCTTTGGAAGAGGGGGCACTATTGGAAACAGTCACGGCGCAAGTAGCCGTCTTCTCACCATCCTTAGTCGTAGCAGTGATCGTGGCAGTACCCTCGGCAACCCCAGTCACCTTACCGGCATCTACCGTTGCCACCTTTTCATCAGAGGAACTCCATGTTATCGTTTTGTCCGTTGCATCTTCCGGAGTAATCGTGGCGGACAATGTCACCGACTCGCCCACCTTGACAGTTGCAGTCACAGGACTTACGGCAACAGCCGACACGGCTATGGTGCCAACGGGCTTGTCGTCTTCGCTACAAGACACCGTTCCAAACATAACGGCCAATGCACATACAGAGGCCCAACCTTTCAATAGAAATCTGTTCATAATAATCACATTTTGTTTGTAATAGAGATATATTCCAATTCACTTTAAAACTTGAGGGAGACGCCGACGTTAATATCCACTCCCGGACGGTAGCTGCGCACCAACTGTTCCCGTTCACGCTTGCCCCCGTTCTCATCCGCCAGCTTCACGAACTGCTTGTATTCGATTTTAGAATTCAGCATATCCTGGATTCCCGCTTTGATCTCGACCACCTTGCCTATCTTCTTCGAGAAGGTCAGGTCCAGAGAGTTACGAGGCATCTCGTATATGTCGGGAATATCTTCATTCTGGTTCTGCATCGGAACACCGACCGATTCGATACGCTTCCCTATACGGTTATAAAGAAGCGAGGCTGAGATTCCCTTGTCGTCGTGCTGATAAAACAGGCCGGCATTCACCAAGTAAGGAGATTGTCCAGCCAACGGCCGGTCACGTTCGGGTGCTCCTTCCTCAAAGCGGACACGGCTATGGATATAGGCGGCATTGCAAACCAAGCTCAACCCTCTCAGTCCGATGAAGTCGAGGCTTTTCTTCACATCCAACTCAATACCGAACGTCTCGGCATTCTTCGCATTGTGGTAGGTATATTGCAGACCGGAACCCGCCTCGTTATAGGTTTCCTCGATCGGGTCCTTGAACCGCTTGTAAAAAGCCCCGACCGTTATCATCTCGCCGGATGCCGGATAGAACTCATAACGCACATCCAAGTTGTCTGCATACGCATTTTTCAATCCGGTATTACCGACGATATTCGCATCTCGTTCGAAGTTGAAATACACATACGGCACCACCTCGCGGAACTCCGGCCGGTTGACCGAGCGACCGTAAGCGGCACGCACAAGATGTTTCGCAGACAGGTTGTAGGAGACATTGACGGAAGGAAAGAAATCGGCCGTCCGGTTATCCAAATGGACAGGAGTCGTACCGTCCGAACTGTAGCCATCCATTTTCAGGTTATAGTATTCCATGCGGACACCGATATTTGCATTCAACGCCTCCCCATAGTTCAGTTTGGCAGAAACATAAGCAGCTCCCAGGATATTTTCGGAAGTATAAGAGTCGCTGTTCGTCGTCGTCTCACGCATCCATATCCGGTCTGCCGAAATGTTTTCATCACTGAACAATCCCGTATAATCCCAGTCAGCATACCGGTCATACCCTTTTCCCAAGAGGTTGTAGCCAAACCGGCGGGCATCAAACGTACGGCTCTTGTATTCTCCGTAGACACCACCGTTAAGAACAGGGGCGAACTTATCGGAGACAGTGAACTTATGTTCATAATTGGCGGCAAGCGAGACACTATGGTCTTTCAGATCCTGATAATAGCGCATCGGGTCGGAGACGTAATAGTTCGGCAAATCCGTCTTCGTCTCGTCAAGGATGGAGTTCACGATCTTGCGGTCCGGCTCCCGATAAGACGCAAAGGCATAGCCCGCGGTCCAGTCCACTTTGCCAGTATTCTCCTGCAACGTATGCGTACCGCCGAGCTGTCCTGAGTAGGTAGTACGTCCGGTATAAAGGGATTCCCATTTGCGGATCGCCTTGTCGGAATAGTAGTTCATTCCTTCCCGTTGTGTCAAGGCGGAAACACCACGCTGGCTGAAGAAGTTACGGAACTCGTACCTATGGTTACCTTTCATAAACGACCAGTTGAACAAGGCTCCCAACTTGGAAGTATTCTTATAGCGGACATCGTTGTACTCAAAACGTGGACGTGAGGCATCGTTCACCACATCGTAGGCGATATAGTTATTATTCACCGTCTCCGAATAGTCGTACCCCGTACTCCAATTCATATTCGTGATATTCCCGATTCTCCAGTCGCCTACATCATACGAACGGTGCGAAGTGAGCGATATCTTTTGGTCCGGGACGGCCGTGAACCGATTGATTCCCCACCGCTGGTTGATCCGGCGTGTGAAGGCTGCGGCTTCCTCTGTCGAATAATCCCCTAAATGAGAAGGGAAAGAAGAGGGCAGACCCCGCAGTCCGGCTCCAAAACCGAGATAATCTTTCCAGCTCCCGTCTGTCAGCTGGAAACTCCGGAAAGTGGCATTCGTATTGAATCCCATCTGGTAAGAGACGTTGAAAGTATTCCCGTCCGGTATATTTTTGGTCATCACTTGTACGAAACCACCGGAGAAATCGGCCGGCAGTTCAGCAGACGGACTTTTGTAGACCATCATATTGTCAATCAGCGAAGAAGGAAGTACATCGAACGAGAACGCCCGGCTGTCCGTCTCGCTCGAAGGAGTAGTCGCCTTGTTCAGCCAGACATTATTATATCGTTGCGCCAGCCCTCGGACCACCACAAACCGGTCATCCACAATCGTAAGCCCCGGAATACGGCGCAACACCTCGGCGGCATCGCTATCCTGTGTCTTGCCGATCTGCTGGGCTGAAATGCCGCTTACGACCGGCAGGCTGTTTCGTAGCGTATTGATAATGGCGGTTTCCGTCCCTAACTTCCGCTGTGCTACAACCACCACGTTCTGAAGTTGCAGGTCGGCATCTGACAGTTCGATCCTCAGCACTGATTCCTGGTATGCTTTCACCACAACGTCTCGGATAGTTTCCGATTTATAAGAGACATAAGAAGCGACGACCGTATATTTTCCCGGTTTGACATTCTCTATACGGAAGTTCCCCTCCACATCGGCAATCGCTCCCACCGTAGTCCCTTCGATCACGACCGAAGCACCGATCAGCGCATCTTTAAATTTAGCATCCGACACCGTTCCGCAGATAACACCCGTCTGCGCCCAGGCAGACAGCGAAAGAAAACTTCCTAACAACAAAAGAAAGAACCTCTTCACATTTCCTGTTTCACACTTGTTTCCCATTCCTTACTACTTGTTACATTTATTTGCCGGCAAAAGTAGAAGGGGCGTATTGCAGGAAGATGTAAACAGGATTACATTGTAAAAACGATTATTACAATCCGTTTACAACTAAATATTTGTTACATTTGTGCCACAGATCATTAATATGGACACGAATTATTTAATATATGAAGGACATTAAAATCTATCCGAAAGATTGGTTGCAGTTGCACCCTTATAAGCAGTCAGATCCGACTGACCTCTATTATACTAATATTGCAAACCGTATTTACGGAATGTTGGAAGAGACGAATCTCGCCTATTCTTTCGAGAAGAACGAGGTGAAGCAGATCAGCATACGTATGGCCGCCTATTTCGAAGACGTGATTTCCGGCCTGAATATCTGGCGCTCGTTCATTACGGAGCACAAAGCCCTGTACGGCAAATACCTGCCATTCTACACGCCTGATGATCATTATTATGATGACGAGGTCAACTACGAAGACATTCGGTTCCTGCTCTGGCATTACACACAGCAGTACCACGGCCTTGCCAACAGTACGTTCGTCGGTCCCGACAATGCGGCAAACGGCGAGACAGCCAGCCTGATCTATCAGATGTTCTGCGAAGAATGGACAACTGCCCCGGAGAACGAACGGATGCAACAGCTTTTTGCTCCGGAAACCCGCTATGAGGATAAAGACAAATACTTGAATTTGCTCTATTGGTTCCATTACCAATCTTACCTATTTACCGATTCACTACAGGAACTGACGGATACAGTCAAGGAATATTGGGAACAGGCGAAAGAACAGAACGAGCAGTACATCATGGCCATCCATAAGGCTTTGGCACATATTTCCAAAAGTACATTCCTGGCCTATACCTCCCCCAAATGGCTTTCGTTGATCCTTCCGGCAGACCATCCGGATCACAGCCTGTTCGTTAAAGAAGGTGAAGAGGCACAAGCGTTCACAGAACCAATGTCCGAAGAGAGCAAGAAAAAGCTAGCCGAGCATTTCGAAAAATTTACGGCAGCAGCAGATGGCAAAGCGCTCCTTTATTTCCAGAACAAGCAGGAATTCTTAGATTTCCTGACGAAGGCCGGTATCGAGATGGAAGGGGTGGAAGGCGATACTGCCTCCCGGAAATTTGCCGTTTATGCCACTCCGACAGAAGGTCTGCAAGTCCTGACCTCCGGCGTCAAGTATATCAAAGACGAAAACAATCCTTTCTACGATCAGAAAGAGGCGGAAGACCAAGGTATATCCTTCTTCATGATCCGGCAATGCAGACCGTATCTGCTGAGAATATTGGAAGAAAAAGGCATGTTAGCCGATGCACAGGCGAAGAGCCTGCTCGGCGAGGAACGCAGCAAGGCGATCGTTCATGAGAACTGGGAGTTCTTGATGCGGTATTTCCTTCGGGAATATTGATTGTTACTTTTGGCTTGATCCAAAAGTAACCAAAAGATCAAGGCTTAAGTTGCTTCGCTACTCCGTTCCCTCCG
>ENA-OPSV01001085-OPSV01001085.1-human-gut-metagenome-genome-assembly--contig:-NODE-1085-length-19636-cov-3.018334_pt1 | contig 19636 bp, 17 predicted proteins | sample MGYA00241460_ERZ501912 | MGnify/ENA primary metagenome ERZ501912 (study PRJEB25962, sample SAMEA2042402) | human gut metagenome | biome: human gut; feature: human-associated habitat; material: faeces...
CAGAGATGTCTAAGAAATACTTAGGCGAGCAGATCGACATTCATGCCGGCGGCGAGGATCTTGTATTCCCACATCATGAAAATGAGATCGCACAGAGCGAAGCTGCCAATGGCAAAGAATTTGCAAGATACTGGATGCACAATGCATTCCTGAACATTGATAACAGAAAGATGAGTAAATCTCTCGGAAACTTCCGTACCGTACGTGAGATCAGCGAACAGTACGATCTGCAGGTACTTCGTTTCTTCATGCTGAGTGCACATTACAGAAGCCCACTGAATTTCAGTGCAGATCTGATGGAAGCATCCAAGAATGGTCTGGAGCGTATCGTAAATGCAGCAGATAATCTGAAGTTCCTTATGGGAAATGCAAAAGCAGAAGCAATCACAGATGCAGAAGCAGAAAACTTTGCAAAAACAGAAGAGTTTGTTGCAGGATTTGAAAAGGCAATGGACGATGACTTCAATACAGCAGATGCCGTTGCAGCAATCTTTGACCTTGTAAAATATATCAATACAACAACCGATGCAGAAAGTTCCAAAGAATATCTTCAGAAATTATTCGATCTGCTTGTGAAGTTAACAGGAGTTCTGGGACTGATCGTAGATAAGAAAGAAGAGATTCTGGACGAAGACATCGAGAAACTGATCGAGGAGCGTCAGGCAGCACGTAAGGCTAAAGACTTTGCAAGAGCCGATGCAATCCGTGATGAACTGTTAGAGAAGGGTATCATCTTAAAGGATACCAGAGAAGGAGTACAATGGAAAAGAGCGTAGAGTGGGAATTTGACACTTATATGCAGGAGATTTTCCAGATGAAAGAGGTGGATATCAAAGAATATTCACCTCTTACTTTGGCATATATCGGAGACTGCATTTATGATCTGATCATCAAAACGCTGGTGATCAATGAAGGAAACCGTCAGGTACAGAAACTGCACCAGAAGACCAGCTCTTATGTACAGGCATCCGCACAGTCGAAAATGATGCGTGCGATGCAGGAACATCTGACAGAAGAAGAGCATGCCATCTATAAAAGAGGCCGCAATGCCAAGAGTGTATCGCCGGCGAAGAACCAGTCGATCACAGATTACAGACGTGCGACGGGATTCGAAGCCCTGCTTGGTTATCTGTATCTGAAAAAAGAGTGGAAAAGAATGCTGGAACTGGTTAAAATAGGTCTGGACAGTATCAAAGAACAATAAGGAGTGTCGAATATGAGTCACGATAAGAATGTACATGATAAGAAGATGCACGATAAAAAATCGTATGATAAGAAAGAAAATGAAAATATCATAGAAGGAAGAAATGCCGTCATGGAAGCATTTCGTTCCGGAAAACCGGTAGACAAGCTGTATGTACTGGACGGATGTCAGGACGGCGCAGTCAGATCCATCATCCGTGAGGCAAGAAAGCATGACACGATCCTGAACTTTGTGGAAAAGGATCGCTTAAACCAGTTGTCAGAGACCGGAAAACACCAGGGTGTGATCGCAAGTGTTGCCGCATATGAGTATGCAGAAGTAGAAGATATGTTAAAGCTTGCAGAAGAAAAAGGGGAAGATCCGTTCCTGATCATTTTGGATAATATCGAAGATCCGCACAATTTTGGTGCGATCATCCGTACCGCAAATCAGGCAGGTGCACATGGCGTGATCATTCCGAAGAGACGTGCAGTCGGACTGACGGCAACTGTGGCAAGAACTTCCGCAGGTGCGCTGAATTATACGCCGGTTGCAAAAGTAACGAATCTGGTAAAGACGATGGAAGATCTGAAGAAGAAGGGTCTGTGGTTCGTGTGTGCCGATATGGACGGCGATGTCATGTATGATGTCAATATGAAGGGGCCGATCGGTCTGGTGATCGGTAATGAAGGCGAAGGCGTGGGACGTCTGGTCAAAGACACTTGCGATTTTACCGCCAGAATTCCGATGAAAGGGGACATCGATTCCCTGAATGCATCGGTAGCAGCAGGTGTGCTGGCATATGAGATCGTAAGACAGCGGATGCAGTAAGAAAGTGAAGTACAGGCGATTGCCATAAGCAGATAAGTATAGAGTGAAATGTGGACTTCGGAGGAAAGTATGACAGAGTATAAAAAATTAACAGACGAAGAACTGATCCGCAGACTCCGCATGGGAGAAACCGGGATTATAGATTATCTGATGGAAAAATATAAGAATCTGGTCAGAAAAGAAGCCAATGCAATGTATCTGCTCGGCGGAGAGACAGACGACCTGATCCAGGAAGGAATGATCGGTCTTTTCAAAGCTGTTCAGGATTATGATGTGGATCAGGAAGCTTCTTTCTTCAGTTTTGCAAGACTGTGTGTGACGAGACAGCTCTATTCGGCAATCGAAGCTTCGAACAGAAAGAAACACAGCCCGCTTAACAGTTACATTTCTTTGTATGAAAGGGAAGATGGCGAAGGTTCTCTGATCGATATGATGGAATCAGAACATGAGACAAATCCGGAAGAACTGCTTGTCAGTCAGGAACATGCAAAGTCGCTGGAAGAACGGCTGGAAAAGGATTTAAGTGAACTGGAACGCAGAGTCTTGTATTTACACCTGATGGGGACCGATTATAAGACAATTGCAAAGCTTCTGGACCGGAGTCCGAAGACGATTGATAATGCACTTCAGAGGATCAAAGGGAAGATGCAGAGGATTCTGGAAAAGGAAAAATAGATATAATTAAAATACGATATGTCCAGAAGAAAAAAAGTGTATATTTTGTAGAGTTTTTTGTATGTACAGGAAAATTACAGATTCTTATAATGATATATGCAGTAAAGGTAAAAATAGGAGGTATCGTAATGACAAAGAAAATATTAATCACCGGAGGCGCCGGTTATATCGGAAGTCACACAGCACTGGAACTTTTGAATGAAGGATATGAAGTTGTTGTATATGACAATCTGTGCAATTCATCAAAAGAATCTTTAAAGAGAGTAGAAGAGCTTTCTGGAAAGCACATTACATTTTATGAAGGAGATGTAATGGATGAAACTGCATTGAAGGCAATGATGGAAAAAGAGGGTGTAGATGCGGTGATTCACTGTGCAGCATTGAAGGCAGTCGGAGAATCTGTACAGAAGCCATTAGAGTATTACCGTAATAATATAACAGGAACCCTGACACTTATGGATGTTATGAAACAGACAGGGGTTAAGAATATCGTATTCAGCTCATCTGCAACTGTATACGGAAGTCCGGAGGAGATGCCGATCACAGAGGAGTGTCCGAAGGGACAGTGCACGAATCCTTACGGATGGACAAAATCCATGATGGAACAGATCATGACGGATGTACAGAAGGCCAATCCAGATATGAATGTTATTCTTCTTCGCTATTTCAACCCGGTAGGAGCACATGAAAGTGGACGTATCGGAGAGGATCCGAAGGGAATCCCGAACAACCTGATGCCATATATTTCACAGGTGGCAGTAGGAAAGCTTGAAAAACTCGGCGTATTCGGAGATGACTATGACACACCGGACGGAACCGGAGTCCGTGACTACATTCATGTAGTAGATCTTGCAAAAGGACACGTAAAAGCAATTAACTATATCTTCAGCAATCCGGGACTTGATGTGATCAATCTTGGAACGGGTGTTGGATATTCCGTGCTTGATATGGTAAAAGCATTCGGCAAAGCATGTGGAAAAGAGATTCCATATGAGATCAAACCAAGAAGAGCCGGAGATATCGCGATGTGTTATGCAGATCCTGCCAAGGCAGCAAGAGTGCTTGGCTGGAAGGCTGAAAAAGGGCTGGATGAGATGTGTGCCGATACATGGAGATGGCAGTCACAGAATCCAAACGGATATGAATCATAAATCATAAAAATGAACACCGGATGATGGGAAATACTTAACAGAACGTTAAGGATTTCCCGTCTTTCTTTTTCAGGGGATAAATGGTATAATATCCACGTATGTAAAGAGCAGTGGATGATCAGATCACTGACAGGCACTGCAAAAGGAGTGAGAAATACTCACACACAGAGGCGAGAATCATGGAAAAGAAGAATGAAAAAGGAAAAGTGCAGCTCAAAGGACAACTCAAACTTTACATCCAGTGGCCGGCTATTATGTCCCTTCTTCTCATAGCAATGGATTTGTGGGTTTATAAGCTGGATCACAGAGCGGGAATCCTGATGGCCGTATTTGTAGTTGTATATATCATTATGGTGGGTGGACTGTATTTTTACAGTAAGAACATCATTATGAAAGACCTGGTAGAGTTTGCTGCACAGTATGGCATTGTTCAGAATACATTGCTGAGAGAACTGTCGATTCCTTATGCAATCCTGTTGGATGATGGAAAAGCGATCTGGATGAACGATGAATTTGAAGCAATCCTGGGAGGTAAACCCAAGGGAGAAGCTTATATCAGCAAATACATTCCTGAATTGAACCGGAGTATATTTCCAAAAGAGGACCAACAGACGGTCACAATGGAAGTGTATTATGATGACAAAGAGTATCAGGCAGAGATCCGGAGAGTATCAGTAGAAGGATTTAGTGATACAGAACAGCTTATGGAGCTGCCAAAGGAAAAAGAATATTTTATAGCTGTATATCTTCAGGATGTTACGGAATTTAACCGTATTATCCGAGAGAACGAAGAGCAGAGGATGGTTGCCGGGCTGGTTTACATTGATAACTATGATGAAGTGATCGACAGTGTGGAAGAGGTCAGACAGTCACTTCTGATGGCACTGGTAGACCGTAAGATCAATCAGTATATTGCGAAGGTTGACGGAATCGTTAAGAAACTGGAGAATGATAAATATTTTATCATCATCCGGAAATCTTACTTCAAACAGCTGGAAGAAGATAAGTTCTCCCTGCTGGACGATGTAAAATCCGTAAATATCGGAAATGGAATCCCGGCGACATTAAGTATCGGACTTGGACTGAGTTCTGATTCTTATGCGCAGAGTTACAACTATGCACGTGTTGCGATTGATCTTGCGCTTGCAAGAGGCGGCGATCAGGCAGTTATCAAGGACTGTAACGGTGTGACTTATTATGGTGGCAAACGTGAACAGACAGCAAAGAATACCCGTGTAAAGGCGCGTGTAAAAGCAGAGGCACTGCGTGAATTTATCACGGTCAAAGATAAGATCTTTGTTATGGGACATAAGCTGACAGACGTGGATGCGTTCGGTGCGGCAATGGGAATCTACCGTGCGGCACTGGCTTTGGAAAAACGTGCTTATATTGTAATTAATGAAGTATCTGCATCGCTCAGACCATTATATGAATTATTCGAACAGGATTCGAATTACCCGGACGATCTGTTCCTGACATCGTCACAGGCGATGAATATGGCGGATGAGAATTCGATGGTTGTAGTAGTAGATACGAACCGTCCGATGATGACAGAATGTGAGGAACTTCTGAAGACGACCAAGACGATCGTGGTTCTGGATCATCACAGACAGAGCAGTGATAATATCGACAATGCGCTGCTGTCTTATATTGAACCGTATGCATCATCGGCATGTGAGATGGTATCAGAAGTATTGCAGTATATCGTAGACGGAATCAAGATTCCAAAGATTGAGGCGAGCAGCCTGTATGCCGGTATCATGATCGATACCAACAACTTTGTGAATAGTACCGGAGTCCGTACTTTTGAAGCAGCGGCATTCTTAAGAAGATGCGGTGCAGATATCACATTGGTAAGAAAATTATTCCGTGATGACATGGAATCTTACAGAGCGAAAGCAGAGATCATCAGCAGCGCGGAGGTTTATCATAATAAATTTGCCATCGCAAGAGGTGTGGATCTTCACATCGAAAGCCCGACGATCATCGGGGCACAGGCAGCAAATGAACTGCTGGATATCAGTGAGATCAAGGCATCATTTGTATTAACCGAATATAATGGAAGAATATACGTCAGCGCACGTTCGATCGATGAGGTCAATGTACAGATCATCATGGAACGTCTGGGCGGAGGCGGTCACATGAACGCTTCGGGAGCGCAGTTCAACCATACGGATATGGATGAAGCGGTAGCCTGCTTAAAACAGGTGATTGACGAGATGATAGAAGGAGGAGACTTGTAATGAAAGTAATTTTGACAGAAGACGTAAAGTCACTTGGTAAAAAAGGAGAGATCGTAAACGTCAGCGACGGATACGCAAGAAACTTTATCTTAAAGAAAAATAAAGGTGTAGAAGCCAACGGAAAGAACTTAAATGACCTGAAGTTAAAGAAAGCCAACGACGATAAGATTGCACAGCAGCAGTATGAAGATGCGCAGGAACTTGGCAAGAAGATCGAAGCAGGTAAGATCGAAGTTGCGATCAAGATGGGAGAAGGCGGCAAAGCATTCGGTTCCGTATCTTCAAAAGAGATCGCAGAAGAGGTTAAAAAGCAGATGGATCTTACGATCGACAAGAAGAAAGTACAGTTAAAAGAAGCAATCAGAACACTGGGAACACATAATGTACCGGTTAAGTTGCATCCAAAGGTAACAGCAGAGCTGAAAGTTGTTGTAAAAGAAGAAGCATAGGAGGAATTCAGGCGTGGAAGAAGCACTCATCAAACGAGTCATGCCACACAGCATCGAAGCAGAACAGTCTGTGGTCGGCGCCATGCTTATGGATAAAGATGCCATCACCACTGCAGGAGAAATCATCAGTGGTGATGATTTTTATCAGGCGTCATACGGAGTGATCTTTGATTCGATGATCGAACTGTTCAATGAAGGAAAACCGGTCGATCTGATCACCTTGCAGGAAAGACTGAAGGAAAAGGACGTACCGGCGGAGATTGCCAGTCTGGAATTTGTCAGAGACCTGGTGACAGCAGTGCCGACTTCTGCGAACGTGAAATATTACGCACAGATCGTGGCAGATAAGTCGTTAATGCGTAAGATGATTAAACTGAACGAATCAATTGAAAATATGTGCTATGCGGGAAAAGAGCCGGTAGAGTCGATTATGGAACAGACAGAGAAATCCATGTTTCAGTTATTACAGAGACGTACGACCGGTGATTACGTACCAATCAAACAGGTTGTTTTAAATGCATTAGATAAGATTGAGAAGGCGTCTAAGAGTAAAGGAACCGTTACGGGAATACCGACGGGATTCATTGATCTGGATTATAAACTTTCCGGATTTCAGCCGTCAGATTTTATTCTGATCGCAGCCCGTCCATCTATGGGAAAAACGGCGTTTGTATTAAACATTGCGCAGTATATGGCATTTAAGAAGAATAAAGCAGTAGCAATCTTCAGTCTGGAGATGTCAAAAGAACAGCTGGTGAACCGACTGTTTTCTCTGGAGTCCCAGGTAGATGCCCAGTCCCTAAGAACCGGTAATATGAAAGATTCCGACTGGGAGAAACTGATAGAAGGAGCTGGGATTATCGGTCAGTCGAAGCTGATCATTGATGATACTCCGGGTATCTCTATCTCAGAACTCAGATCGAAATGCAGAAAGTACAAACTGGAACACGGACTTGATATTATCATCATTGACTACCTGCAGTTGATGACCGGAAGTGTGGGAAGAAGTTCGGAGTCCAGACAGCAGGAAGTCTCAGACATTTCCCGACAGTTAAAGGGACTTGCCAGAGAGCTGAATGTGCCGGTAGTATCCCTGTCACAGTTAAGCCGTGCGGTAGAAAGCCGTCCGGATAAAAGACCGATGCTTTCGGACCTTCGTGAATCCGGAGCCATCGAGCAGGATGCGGACGTGGTAATGTTCATTTACCGAGACGAATACTACAATAAAGATTCAGAGTTCAAAAAACAGGCAGAAATAATTATCGCAAAACAAAGAAACGGCCCGGTAGGGACCGTTAATCTGGCTTGGCTTGGCGAATATACAAAGTTTGCCAACTTAAGCAGACAGGAAGATTCTTTTTAATTTCTTAACTGGACCGGTTTCGGCCGATGCTTTCCGGAAGGATTGTTGCTGGCGGATCAACTGATCCAGTTTTTTGAATTCTAATTCTTCATGGCGTTCTTTTGCATCCAGAAGAAAGGACATCTCCTGACTGAACATTGCCATGAGAACTTCGTTGTTATTCTGCAGCATGCGTTTTAACTGTAACTGTTCTCTGGTCCGTCTGATATCGGGAATCAGTGCTTTTAAATCAGAGAGAGAAACTCCCTGATCATAAAGATCCCGGATACAGGCATACAGTCTGGCATCATCTCTGGTCTCACGTTTTATCTGTTCTAAAGTATTCATATGATTTCCCATGTTAGATACCCCCTTATCTTATAATACTTGTCCCTTATGGGTAAATGTATCATAGCACAGGAAAGATCACCGAATTCGTCAGAATCCGTCGAGAGAAATAAATTTATTAAAAAAGAAATAATATGCAAAATATCAAAACAAAAAAATGCACGATACAAAATGTACCGTGCATTCTTATCTTACTTATTCTGCGTTATTAACCTTCAGAAATTGCTCCTACTGGACACTGAGCAGCACAAGCGCCACAATCTACACAAGCGTCAGCATCGATCTCATAATGATCTGCTCCCTGAGCGATAGCTCCTACTGGACATTCAGCTTCGCAAGATCCGCAGCTTACACATTCATCACCAATTACGTGTGCCATAGTATGTACCCTCCTTTGAGATTAAATATTCTAGACATAATCCAATTCGTTGTCTCTGTTCCTATAATAATACAAAAAATAAAAATAAACAAGGGAATAGAATGTTTTTTTAGAAATACATAAAAGTTTAGCCATAGCTAACTTGTGTTAGAAAAAGCTATCACAATAAAGGGGAAAAAAGTATTTCTACAGAAATATAAAAGTCATAGAGGAAAATTAAGAAAAATTTCAACAATTTTTCACCGTTTTGGTGTATAGTATATGGTGCTGAAAAAATATAAGAAAAAAATATAATCAAAAGTTAGAAGTATTAAGTATAAGTAGAAATGATACCAGATATAGGAGAGAGGAAAATGAAGAAAAACAGAATCATTGCCATGCTGCTGGGTACAGCGCTGCTTGTATGTGGATGTCAGCAGACATCAAAAGCGACCGATGAAGAGAAAAAGATTGAGTCAGAAAAGAATACAACTAAGACAGAAGAAAACGCATATCAGGGGAAATTAGATCTGATCACTCCGGCGGCATATAATAATACGGACGGATTAAAGCTGAAAAAAGGCGATTATATTTCCATTATCGGAAAAGCGAACGGAGCACAGTACTGGGATGAAGTGAAAAAAGGTGTAGCGCAGGCTGCGGAAGATATTAATACAAATCTTGGGTATACAGGAAAAGATAAGGTGAAAGTAGCATTTAATGCACCGGATACAGCAGATAATGTCGATGACCAGGTAAATCTTCTGGATGAAGAACTGGACAGATATCCGGTCGCAGTGGGCATTTCGATCGTAGACCTGCAGGCATGCCAGGTGCAATTCGATCTTGCAACAGACAGTGAGATTCCGATTGTAACTTTTGATTCCGGATCAGATTATCAGGGTGTGGCTGCAGATGTATCCACAGACAATGTAGCTGCAGGAAAGGAAGCGGCACAGAGACTTGCGGAAGAGATGGGCGACAGCGGAGAAGCGGTGCTGTTCATTCAGGATTCCAAATCACAGGCAGCTCTTCAGAGAGAAAAAGCTGTAACAGAAGAATTGAAAGCAAATCATCCGAATATTTCAGTGGTCAATGTATACCACATGGATGAACTGAGCAATATGCAGAAGACAGTATCCGATGAGATCAATGCCGGAACCTACCGACCAAAAGACAGTGAACTTCCGGAGGGACAGCTCACAGGAGAAGATGTTGTAACAGCAGACAGTATCACTGAAGATCAGGTAGTTGATTATATCCTTGCAAAACATCCAAATATTACAGGCTGCTTTGCTGCAAACGGGGATTCCGTAAAACTTGCAGTCGATGGTCTGGAAAGAAATAAAATGGAGAAAAAAGTGAAAGTCATCGGCTTCGACGCCAACGATGATGAGATTCAGGATCTGAAAGACGGTAAAGTTAACGGACTGATCGTACAGAACCCATTTGGCATGGGATATGCAACCGTTGTGGCTGCAGCAAGGGCTTCTCTGAATATGGGAAATGAGGCTGTGGTTAATACGGGATATACATGGGTGACGAAAAAGAATCTGAAGACGGATGAGGTGCAGAAGATTCTGTATAGTAAGTAGGAAAATTTAATGTATCATGGCGGCTTACCCCGGTCCTGAATAAAAGTATAGAAGGGATTGCTGTGCGGATTCAATCATGGGGAACATCTAAAGCAAAAAAATCGGCCTAAAAGCAGCCGGTCAAAAATCATAACTCGCTGATCGCTCAGACAAATGATTTTTAACCGGCTAACGGCCGATTTTTTTACTTAAGAAGTTCCAACTCTTTCTCATGGACTGAGAGGTCACAATGATAAATTAACCAGCAACCTTCGGAAGTGAAAAGGAGAATTCGGTTCCGACTCCTTCCGTACTCACCACGGTAATATTCTCCCCATGTGCCTGAATTGCTTCTTTCACGATCGCAAGTCCAAGTCCGGTACCTTTCTTATCTTTTCCACGGGAGAGGTCACTCTTGTAAAAGCGTTCCCAGATTTTCCCAAGCGCTGATCTTGGAATCCCCATACCGTTATCTTTTACAGAGGTATATACTTTTTCTCCGCGGTCTGTCGTCTCAATCGTGACGATGGAATCCGGATCACTGAATTTAATCGCATTGTCCAGCAGGTTGTATAAGACTTGCTGGATTTTTCGTTTGTCAGCGTTGACGTTCAGGTGTTTTGTTGCGAAGACCAATTCGATGGAAATCTTCTTCTGTGTGCAGACACCTTCGAAAGATGCCGCTACATGCTTGATCATCTCGTGAATATCGAATACTTCCCGGTTGAGAAGCAGGTGATTGGTGTCAAATTCATTTAACGTCAGAAGATCCTGTGTCAGATCTGTCAGGCGTTCTGTTTCGAATAAGATAATCTTCAGGTATTTTTCATGTAATTCTGGTGGGATGGTTCCGTCTGTCATGGCTTCCACATAACCTTTGATGGAGGTAAGTGGAGAACGAAAATCATGAGACACATTTGCCACAAATTTCTTCTGATAATCTTCCATATCCCTAAGCTGAGAGGACATGTAGTTCAGTGATGCGGACAGATAACCCATCTCATCTTCAGTTGTGACAGGAATCTCATATTCCAGGTTACCGGAAGCATATTGGGTTGCTGCTTCGGTAATCTTATGAAGCGGACGGTACACAAGGAAATGGAACGCCAGCAGGATAATGAACGAAAGCAGGAAGATTACGATGAATGTAATATATACACCACGCATCAGTGTGTCTGTCATGGTATCCACAACAGAGGTATACTGGTGGATCATCAGATATCCTTTTGGAGAATACCCGTAAGTTACCGGTACAGTGACAGTGATCACATCATTGTCAAAATATCCGTGATAATCACCAGTCTGTGAACGATCGCTTCCGGATTCCGCCGGGTCGAAATCTTTAATGGAATCAGGCGCGGACGGGTAGCTCCCGGACTGTGCAGAAAGGATTACTTTTCCATCTTTTGAAACGAACCAGACTGCAGCGTCAAGCTGTGTCTCTATTCCGGATAAGATCATCTGTGCGTCAGATTCTGTTAATCCGCCGGAAAAATAACCGGGAAGATAGTCGTTGGCAACCATCGTAGCTTCCCGGTACATACTGTTACTTACGCGGTTAAAAATCGGCGTACTGACCAGGTTCTCTGTCAGTGTTGCGGCTGTAAAAAGGCTTAAGAATCCGAACACAATATAGATAAATATAAATTTTAAATATAATGTACTTTTCATGATATTAACCTGCTGTTATTTTACTTCAAATTTATAACCGATTCCCCATACAGTGCTGAGACTCCAGCCATTGTGATCCTTGATCTTCTCGCGGAGACGTTTGATGTGCACATCGACGGTACGGGTATCGCCGATATATTCATAGCCCCAGATCTGATCCAGTAACTGTTCTCTTGTGAATACCTGGTTCGGAGAGGATGCGAGGAAATAGAGAAGTTCCAGTTCCTTTGGTGGCATCTCAACCGTATGGCCGTCAACAATGACGGAGTAATTGGTAAGGTTGATCTCAATTCCCGGGTATTCGACACATTTTCCCTTATCTGCCTGAGGAGTCTCCGGTTTGGAGCCGACCTGATAGCGGCGTAAGACTGCTTTTACACGTGCAACCAGCTCTTTGGCATCAAATGGTTTCATAATGTAATCATCTGCACCGAGCTCCAGGCCAAGTACCTTGTCGAATACTTCACCCTTGGCGGACAGCATGATGATCGGAGTGTTAGATCTCGTACGGATCTCGCGACAGACCTGATATCCGTCGATACCAGGCAGCATGAGATCTAAAAGAATCAGGTTCGGTTTGTAAGTGTCAAAGGCAACCAGTGCCCGTTCGCCATCGTGGACCATCATAGTGTCAAAGCATTCTTTTGTCAGATATAATGAGACCAGTTCAGCGATATTTTCATCGTCATCGACGATCAGTATTTTCTGTTTGTTCATAGATGTATACTCCTCCCGTATATAGATGCATTTATCTATACTGATTCACTTTAAAGTTTCCCCTTATACTATCCCTTATTTTAACTTTTATTTCAGCTCAGCGATCGTTACGCCGGCGTCACCTTCGCCAAATGCGCCAAGGCGGAATGATTTGACATGTTTCTGCCGTTTCAGATATTTATGGATACCGGCTCTTAAAGCTCCGGTTCCTTTACCGTGAACGATTCTTACGGAACTGAGGTGTGCAAGCGAGGCGTCGTCCAGATATTTATCCAGCTCGGCGATCGCTTCATCGACTGTTTTACCAAGAAGGTTGATCTCAGGACTGATCGCAAGAGATTTGCCCATCTTGACTTTGCCTTTACCGGTCTGACGGGTTCTTTTGGCAAATGAATATGCCGGCGCTTCATCGATGATCTCCAGATCGGAAATATTAACTGTGGAACGTAAGATTCCCATCTGTACGGTGACATTTCCCTTGGAATCCGGAAGTGAAGTGACAGATCCGGTCAGGTTCATACTCAGTACCTTGACAGATTCTCCAAGTTTGAAATCACTTGGTTTGTAAGCCTTTTTTGGTTTCTTGGTATCTGTCTTCATGGAATTCTGTGTCGCGTTCATCTTCTTGCGGAGACGCTCACGTTCCTTTTCCATCTCGGCAACGGAGATATTGGCTTTGCCGAATTTGTGGAAATTACGCATGGTCTCATCGGCTGTTTCCTTGGCATCGGCCAGGATCTCATGAGCCTTTTCATTGGCCTCGCGGATGATACGGTCACGCTGTTCTTCTAATTTATCACGTTTCTGACGGGTCTCTTCTTCGAGACGTGCCAGTTCACGTTTGTAGTGTTCGATCTCTTCCTGCTCTTTCCGGATGGTACGTTTACTTGTCTCCAGATCGGTTAACAGGTCTTCGAAGGATTCATCCTGTTCGGTCAGATGTGTCTTGGCATCTTCGATGATATAATCCGGAAGTCCGAGTTTTCCTGCGATGGCAAATGCATTACTCTTTCCCGGGATACCGATCAGAAGGCGGTAAGTCGGACTGAGCGTCTCTACATCGAATTCACAACAGGCATTTTCAACGCCCGGTGTGGAAAGTGCGAAGACTTTCAGTTCGCTGTAGTGTGTCGTTGCCATGGTACGGATGCCTCTCTGGTGCAGATAGCTTAAGATGGCGATCGCAAGAGCAGCACCTTCGGTAGGGTCGGTTCCTGCATTCAACTCATCGAACAGTACCAGAGAATGTTCGTCTACATGCTTTAAGAACGAAACGATATTCGTCATATGAGAAGAGAAGGTACTGAGGCTCTGCTCGATACTCTGCTCATCTCCGATATCGGCATATACATTTTCAAAAATTGCCAGTTCCGAACGGTCCAGCGCAGGGATATGAAGTCCTGCCTGACCCATCAGGGTAAATAATCCGACCGTCTTTAACGAAACGGTCTTACCGCCGGTGTTCGGTCCGGTTACGATCAGAAGGTCGAAGGTATCACCGAGTGTGACGGTGATCGGAACGACTTTCTTCTTATCTAACAGCGGATGGCGGCCCTCACGGATATGGATCCGGCCTTCTGTATTGAAGATTGGCTTGCTTGCGTTCATGTTGATTGCGAGATTTCCTCTTGCAAATATGAAATCCAGCTCCGTCATGACTTTGTAGTCGGTGCGGATGGAGTCGATATATTCTGCAACATCGGCGCTTAAGCGTGCAAGGATCACCTGGATCTCTTCCTGCTCTTTGCCGTAAAGCTCTTTTAAATCATTATTCAGTTTTACAACAGACATCGGTTCGATGAACAGGGTAGAACCTGTGGCAGACTGGTCATGGATCAGACCAGATACCTGGCTTCTGTATTCGGCTTTGACCGGGATACAGTAGCGGTCCCCGCGCATGGTGATGATCGCATCCTGCAGATAGGTACGGAGCGAACCGTTGACCAGAGAAGATAATGTAGAATGTACTTTATCATTGATCTGGTTCATGGAACGGCGGATCTGCTTTAATGTACTGCTGGCATCATCACTGATCTCATCTTCGTCAATAATGCATCGGCGGATCTCAGTGCTTACCAGTGTCAGTGGCTCGATCTGCTGGAAGAAAGCATCCAGACAGTCTTCTGCATCGTCCACAGTCTCGTGACGGCCGTAAGCTTTGATCTGCCCTGCATTTTCCAGAAGCTTACAGATACGCAAAAGCTCTCCGCTTCCGAGCGCGGCACCGACTTCCAGACGCTTTAAGGATTCCCCGACCGGATTACAGCTTCCGAAAGAAGGACGTCCCTTCTTAATGATACGGGTAAATGCGGCGGCAGTCTGTTCTTGTGCGGCTTCGATATCCGTGATGGATGTCATCGGTTTTAATCTCTTGCAGCGTTCCTTGCCGCCAAAAGAAGTTGCCTGTTCTATTAAGATGTCAATAATTTTATGATATTCTAATTTAGTTAATGTTTTTTTATTCATGTTTCTCACCTGAACTTATTCTATGTTACTGTTCATACAGTAGCTGTAGTCAGTACCTATTCTACCTTATTTGGACGATAAAGAAAAGGATAAATATTGAACATTCCCATTCCATACGGTATACTATAAAAAGGATTGCAAAGGAGACGAAAAAGCTGATGGATGAGCAGAAACCTCTGGAAAATAAGCAGGGAGAACCTGGGAAAAAAACAGAAAAATCAGAATATTCATTTATGCAGGAGACGATCAAAGACGAGAACAGCCGTGGAAAAAAGTGCCGTAAAGACCTGCTTCGTATGGCGGGGCTTGGAGTGGTATTCGGTGTGTGTGCCTGCATTAGTTTTTCTGCGCTCAAACCATGGCTTGATAAGAAGTTTCCCGGAGATTCACAAGAGGTAGTGATACCGAAAGAGAAAGAAGAAGATAATACAGAAGAAAAAAAAGCGGATACCAGTAACAATACGGAACAGACGCTGGATATTGACAATTACAGAGAACTTCAGAAAGCAATGAACGACGTAGCCACAGAGGCCGGAAAATCCGTGGTAGAGGTCATAGGTGTATCTGGAGAGCAGGACTGGACAGACGAGTCTTATGATAATAAAAACAGTGTGTCCGGACTGATCATCGCTGATAATGGGCAGGAGCTTCTGGTATACGGAAAGACTTCTATATTAAAAGATGCAAAAGAGATCCATATTAGATTCTCGGATGGCAATACAGAACAGGCATCTGTGAAGAAGAAAGATGAAAGTCTCGGATTTGCGATCTATGCTGTGTCGGGAAGCAGCATTGAACAGTCAACATGGACGCAGATCAGTACCGCCAAACTTGGCAGTTCCAATTCTGTACAGAAAGGGGACGCCGTGGCAGTGCTTGGAAAGCCATTTGGCTATGCAGGAGCGGTCGGATTTGGAACGATTGCGAACAGCAGAAATGAACTGGATGCAGATGACGGAAGTTATCAGCTCCTTTGCACTGATATTGGTGCGGCAGAAGACGGAACAGGTGTGATCGTTAATTTGTCGGGAGAAGTAGTCGGAATTATTGATCAGAGTATTTCTGATAATAGCAGTAAAAGGCTGGTAACCGGGTATGGAATTTCGGGCTTAAAATCAGAGATTGAATTGTTGTCTAACGGACAGGCGGTGCCGTATGTCGGTATTCGTGGACTGGATGTGACGGCAGAGATCGAAGCTCAGGGAATTCCAAATGGAGTATACGTCCAGACAGTAGAGCCGGATTCTCCGGCAATGGCAGCAGGAATCCAGAGCGGGGATATAATCACAGAGGCTGCAGGCAAGAAGATATCGTCGCTGGCGGTCTATCAGAGTGTGATGCGTGACCAGAAAAGCGGCAGCAAGATAAGACTCAAAGGACAGAGACAGGGATCCGGCGGTTATGTGGATATTTCATTTGACGTGACAGTCGGAAGCAAGGAGTAGGCTTGCCGGATGCTTCCGGGGAGATGTTTCGATCGTTGTAAAATATAGAATAATATTAATATAGAATATAGAAAGAGGAAATAAGATGAGATATATCAACACCCTTCACGAAGGAGAAACAATCAGAAATGTATATTTGTGCAAAGGAAAGCGTTCTGCGGAGACCAGAAACGGAAGACCATATGATAATCTGATCCTTCAGGATAAGACCGGGACACTTGACGGGAAAGTATGGGATCCGAATTCCGGCGGAATCGCAGATTATGATGAGATGGATTTTATTGAAGTATATGGTGAAATCATCAGCTATAATAACAATCTGCAGCTTAACATTAAGCAGATCCGTAAAGCACAGGAGGGTGAATATATCGCCGCCGATTATATGCCGACAACGGAGAAGAGTACAGATGGCATGTATGAGGAACTGCTTGGATATATTAAGAAAGTAGAGAACCAGTATCTGAGACAGGTGCTGGAGTATTATTTTGTAAAAGACGAGACATTTATCCGTAATTTCAAGGGACATTCCGCTGCGAAGACGGTTCATCATGGATTCGCCGGAGGACTTCTGGAACATACATTAAGTGTTGTGAAGTTCTGTGACTATATGGTGGGAGCATATCCGATCCTGAATAAGGACCTGCTTTTCACAGCAGCGATCTGCCACGATATCGGAAAGACGAAGGAATTATCTTCCTTCCCGGAAAATGATTACACAGATGAAGGACAGCTTCTGGGACATATTGTAATCGGTGTGGAGATGATCGGAGATGCAGTCCGCAATATCCCGGACTTCCCGGAGAAACTTGCGAATGAATTAAAACACTGTATCGTTGCACATCACGGAGAACTGGAATACGGTTCACCGAAGAAACCGGCACTTGCCGAGGCGATGGCACTGAATCTTGCAGACAATGCAGATGCCAAGATGCAGACACTGACAGAGTTATTCAAAGATAAAAAAGGAAATGACTGGCTGGGATATAACCGCCTGTTTGAATCAAATATCAGAAAGACAGTTATCTAATGATGCAGAAGAATGAAATAGTAAAGGTAAAAATAGAAGATATCGGAGTCGGAGGAGAAGGCATCGGCAAGGTGGATGGATACACGTTGTTTATCAAAGATGCCATCATCGGGGATGTTGTAGAGGCGAAAGTAATGAAAGCAAAGAAGAATTACGGCTATGCCCGCCTGATGAATGTCCTGACTCCATCAAAAGACCGTGTGGAAGAGCCGGTCTGTCCGATGGCAAGAAAATGCGGCGGCTGTCAGATCCAGGAGATGAAGTATCCGGCACAGCTTGCATTTAAAGAATCTAAGGTACGCGGCAATCTGGAGCGGATCGGAGAAGTTCCGGGTGAACTTCTGGATCAGATCATGCATCCGGCTGTCGGCATGGACGGAGAAGGAATGCAGCCGTTCCGCTACCGGAATAAGGCGCAGTTCCCGATCGGAACAGATAAAGACGGCAGAGTGATCGCTGGATTCTATGCCGGAAGAACACACAGCATTATCGAGAATACAGACTGCGCGCTTGGTGTGGAAGTTAACGAAGAGATCCTGAACTGTATTCTGGACTTCATGGAAGAATTCAAAATTCCGGCATACGATGAAGTGAAGCATAAAGGGCTGGTACGCCATGTACTGCTCCGTTACGGATTCAAGACAGATGAAATCATGGTATGTCTGGTCATCAATGGAAAGACGATTCCGCACTGTCATGATCTGGTCGGACGGCTACGTCAGATTCCGGGTATGACAAGCATCACTCTCAGTACGAACACAGCGAAGACGAATGTGATCATGGGCGATACGATCCGCCTTCTGTGGGGACAGGAGTTCATCACAGACTATATCGGTGAGATCAAGTACCAGATATCTCCGCTGTCATTCTACCAGGTGAATCCGGTCCAGACAGAGAAATTATACGGACTGGCATTAGACTATGCAGGCCTGACCGGCAATGAGGCGGTGTGGGACCTGTACTGTGGAATCGGAACGATTTCCCTGTTCCTTGCAAAGAAAGCAAAGCAGGTATATGGCGTGGAGATCGTACCGCAGGCCATTGACGATGCGAAGAATAATGCAAAGATCAATGACATTACGAATGCGGAATTCTATGTAGGTAAGGCAGAAGAAGTCCTGCCGGAGTATTACAAAGAATATGAAAAGACACATAACGGAGAGACCGCACACGCAGATGTGATCGTGGTCGATCCGCCGAGAAAAGGCTGTGAGGAATCCCTGCTTCAGACGATCGTGGATATGCAGCCGGAGAAAGTTGTGTATGTAAGCTGCGACAGTGCGACACTTGCGCGGGATGTGAAGTTCTTAAGAGCGAATGGGTATGAGCTTAAGGATGTGACGCCTGTGGATCAGTTTCCGCATACGGTGCATGTGGAAGTCGTGTGTTGTTTACATCGGGTGAATTCGTAGAAGTCCTTAATTTCAGGCACTTTGCGAGGCATATGAGTTTCACACCAACAGGCAAACAGGGCAAGAAAAAGCAGATTATGAATGGCATCGAAGTGTCAGTAGTATTGCATCTGGTATGAGGAAATACATTCGGACAGAATTAACATTTTTTATTCAATAGCATAGAGAAAAGTCAAAAGGACGCTTGTTTTCAGAACTTCTGGAAGATGAGTGTCCTTTTCTTTTATCTCAAGGCAAAGGAGAAGATAAAAAATGGCAAGGAAGAAAGAAATTTGTGGTGGAAATCACGCCTTATTATTATGAACACGGCGTTTGCCTGGAAGACCATGATGGGACTTCTGCTCATCTTTATACAATCTTAATTTCAAAACAAACTTACTTACGCCCATTTAATACAAATAAAGATAGAATAAAGGAAATATAAAAATGAAATTAAGATTATGGGGATATAGTTATGCAACAGACAAACAGATCAAGACATCGACATATAACATCATTTCAAGTGATTAGTTTAGGGTTTTTATCCGTGATTCTCTTAGGCAGTCTGCTTTTGATGCTGCCGATTGCTACAAAAAGCGGTCAGTGTACCTCCTTTTTGGATGCTTTGTTTACCGCAACTTCTGCGGTTTGTGTGACGGGACTGGTTGTTAATGATACGGCAACCTACTGGTCTTTATTTGGCCAAGGAGTTATTTTACTGCTGATTCAAATCGGAGGTATGGGAATTATTACGATTGCTATTGC
>ENA-OPSV01001094-OPSV01001094.1-human-gut-metagenome-genome-assembly--contig:-NODE-1094-length-19532-cov-4.422909_pt1 | contig 19532 bp, 10 predicted proteins | sample MGYA00241460_ERZ501912 | MGnify/ENA primary metagenome ERZ501912 (study PRJEB25962, sample SAMEA2042402) | human gut metagenome | biome: human gut; feature: human-associated habitat; material: faeces...
AACTGGATCAGAGAAAGATATCAGATTCCGCTGATTCTTGTATCTATGGGTAAAGAAGGAAGTCGTGCATACTATAATGGAATGATGGTAGAAGCAAAACCGTTCCTTCAGAAAAATACAATTGAGACGACAGGAGCAGGAGATACATTTTGTGGTTGTGTATTACATTATATCTGCGAACACGGAATGGAAGGTTTAGAGGAAGAAAATCTGAAGGAAATGCTGACTTTTGCAAATGCGGCAGCATCTGTGATTACAACAAGAAAAGGGGCACTGCGTGTAATGCCAACCAGAGAGGAAATTCAGAAGCTGCTGGCAATCCGCATGCAGACAGGAGCATGACTTGTAGAGTTCACACATTCACACAATCTTCACAAAATAATTAGCACTCACCTCTTGACGTGGCTAATAGCTGGTGTTATAGTAGGATTCAGATGAAGTGTTATAGCTTCACTAGAACAAACAACAGCGGCCGGAAGGTTCCAATAGAGGAGCCGAATGGCGAAACCATGATAGATTGAGTAAGGAGGGAGCTGTGTATGAACATTTCCAAATTTACCCAGAAATCCGTAGAAGCAGTGCAGAACTGTGAAAAGCTTGCCTATGAATACGGCAATCAGGAGATCGAAGAAGAACATCTTTTATACAGCCTTCTGACCATCGAAGACAGCCTGATCTTAAAGCTGATCGAGAAGATGGAAATCCAGAAGGAGCATTTTGTGGACCGCAGCAAACAGGCGCTGGCAAAGCGCGTAAAGGTGCAGGGCGGTCAGGTTTATATCGGCAAGGACTTAAATCAGGTGCTGATCCATGCCGAGGATGAAGCAAAACAGATGGGAGATGAATATGTTTCTGTAGAGCATCTGTTTTTGTCCATGCTGCAGTATCCGAATAAGGAGATCAAGCAGATCTTTACCGAGTACGGCATCACGCGGGAGCGTTTTTTACAGGCATTGTCCACGGTGCGCGGCAATCAGAGAGTCGTTTCGGACAATCCGGAGGCTACTTATGATACATTGGAGAAGTATGGACAGGATCTGGTAGAAAAGGCGAGAGCCCAGAAGCTCGATCCGGTCATCGGCAGGGATAATGAAATCCGTAACGTGGTTCGGATTCTTTCCAGAAAAACGAAGAACAACCCGGTGCTGATTGGCGAGCCCGGCGTCGGCAAGACCGCCGTTGTCGAAGGACTGGCACAGAGAATCGTGCGGGGCGACGTACCCCAAGGGCTGAAGGATAAAAAGATCTTCGCACTGGATATGGGTGCACTGGTAGCAGGTGCCAAGTATCGGGGCGAATTCGAAGAGCGTCTGAAGGCAGTGCTGGAGGATGTGAAGAAGAGCGAAGGACAGATTATTCTGTTTATTGATGAGCTGCATACCATTGTCGGTGCGGGCAAAACAGACGGTGCACTGGATGCCGGCAACATGTTGAAGCCTATGTTGGCGAGAGGCGAGCTGCATTGTATCGGTGCAACGACACTGGATGAATACCGCAAATATATTGAAAAGGATGCTGCTCTGGAACGTCGTTTCCAGCCGGTGCAGGTGGATGAGCCTACCGTTGAGGATACCATTTCCATTCTGCGTGGCTTAAAGGATCGTTATGAGGTGTATCACGGCGTAAAGATTCTGGATAATGCATTGGTAAGTGCCGCCGTTTTGTCCAACCGTTATATTTCTGACCGGTTTTTGCCGGATAAAGCGATCGACCTGGTGGATGAAGCGTGCGCACTGATCAAGACCGAGATGGACTCCATGCCTGCGGAGCTGGACGAGTTGCGCCGTAAGGTCATGCAGATGGAAATTGAGGAGGCTGCGCTGAAAAAAGAAGACGACACCCTGAGCAAGGAGCGTCTGGAAGCACTTCAGAAGGAGCTTGCGGAGTTAAAGTCCGAGTACAACAACCGCAAAGCGCAGTGGGATAACGAGAAGAAGAGCGTAGAGAACCTTTCCAAGTTAAGAGAAGAGATCGAAGCAGTCAACAATGAAATTCAGATTGCACAGCGCGAAGGCGACCTGGAGAAAGCTGCAGAGCTTTCCTATGGCAAACTGCCGGAGCTGAAAAAACAGCTGGAGCAGGAAGAAGAAAAAGTAAAGAAGGAAGACCTTTCCCTGGTTCACGAAGCGGTAACCGATGAAGAAATCGCCCGGATTATTTCCCGGTGGACAGGTATTCCGGTTGCAAAGCTGACAGAAAGTGAGCGGAATAAGACGCTGCATCTGGATGACGAATTGCATAAGAGAGTCATCGGTCAGGATGAAGCGGTAACGAAGGTGACGGATGCCATTATCCGTTCCAAAGCGGGTATCAAGGATCCGACCAAGCCTATCGGTTCGTTCCTGTTCCTTGGACCTACCGGTGTCGGTAAGACGGAGCTTGCAAAAGCGCTTGCGGCGTCCCTGTTTGATGACGAGAACAACATGGTCCGGATCGATATGAGTGAGTACATGGAGAAATACTCTGTGTCCCGTCTGATCGGAGCGCCTCCCGGATACGTTGGCTATGAAGAAGGCGGTCAGTTGACAGAAGCAGTCCGCAGAAAGCCCTACTCCGTTGTCCTGTTCGATGAAATTGAAAAGGCACATCCGGATGTCTTCAATGTTTTGCTGCAGGTGCTGGATGACGGCCGGATTACGGATTCCCAGGGCAGGACCGTGGACTTTAAGAACACGATTCTGATCATGACCTCGAATATCGGCGCGAACTATCTGCTGGATGGCATCGATGCGGACGGCACGATTAAGCCGGAAGCAGAAGAGCTGGTAACGAAGGATCTGCGCGGTCACTTCCGTCCGGAGTTTCTGAACCGTCTGGATGAGATCATCCTGTTCAAGCCTCTGACGAAGGATAACATCAGCGGTATTATCAATCTGATTGTCGCAGACTTGAATCATCGTCTGGAAGATAAGCAGCTTTCGATCGAACTCAGCCCGGATGCGGAGCAGTTCATTGTAGACAACGCATATGATCCGATTTATGGCGCGCGTCCGTTGAAGCGTTATATCCAGAAATATGTGGAAACGCTGTCTGCAAAGCTGATCCTGGCAGATCAGGTACAAATGGGTGACACGATCCTGATCGCAGTGGAAAACGGCGAGCTGGTCGCAAAGAAAAAGCAGCATAGTGTTTAAAGCTGCAGACTGTAGAAGCACTCGGCGGGAGGAGGTTTCTCCTGCCGGGTGCTTTTTCTCTTTACAAAATCAACTCCTGCGAGTATTGTGATAGATACGGGTCGAAAAACGACCTGAAAAAGCGCATATTGATGCAGATTCTGTGGATAGAAAGGCTTTTACAGGGGAATGGAGAGAGAAAAGAAAACAAAAGCAATAGAAATGACAACAGGTTCGATCTGGAAGAACCTGTTTTTCCTGAGCTGCCCGCTGGTATTTTCCCAGGTGCTGGAAGTGCTGTTTAATATGAGTGACGTAGCGGTGGTAGGGCGATTTTCGGATTACCGGGCACTGGGGGCAGTTGGTTCGACAACGCTTCTGGTCACGCTGTTTACCGGCTTCCTGATCGGAATGGGCTGCGGTGTTAATGTGCGGATGGCGCATGAGCTGGGTGCAAGGCGCAGGGAATCCGTGATTAAAACCGTGCATTCCGCCTTTGTGATCTGTCTGATCGTCGGTCTGCTTGTGGGTGCAGCCTGTTTTTTCTTTGCAGAGGGACTGCTTGGAATTCTGCATACCAAAGAAGAGCTGATGGACAGTGCTGTTTTGTATCTGAAAATTTATGCACTGGGCATGCCGGGTATGGCACTGTATAACTGCGGCAACGGTATTCTGAGCGCCACCGGAGATACGAAGCGTCCGCTGCTATATCTGTCCATTGCAGGAATTGTAAACGTTATTTTAAATCTGTTTTTTGTTATCGTGTGCCATATGGCAGCAGAGGGCGTGGCCATCGCCAGTGTGATCGGACAGTATTTATCTGCACTTCTGATCGTGATTCATCTGCTGCGACGGACGGACGACTGTGGGCTGCACCCTTCGAAGCTCAGACTGGATCCGGCCTGCGGAAAAGCGATCCTGGTGCTTGGCATACCCACCGGGATCCAGAATGCCATCTTTGCTATCGCAAACCTTTTTGTGCAGTCCGGCGTCAATTCCTTTGATGCGGTGATGGTGTCCGGAAATGCAGCTGCAGCAAATGCGGACACGCTGATTTTTAATATTATGGCAGCGTTTTATACCGGCTGTTCCAGCTTTATCGGACAGAACTGGGGCGCTGGCAACCGGGAACGGATGAAAAAAAGCTATCTCGTCGGGCTGACCTATTCCTTTGCGGCAGGTGCGATCTTTGGCGGACTCCTGCTGATTTTCGGACGACAGTTTCTGTCGCTGTTTGCGACGGAGCCTGCTGTAATCGATGCCGGAATGCAGCGTGTGAAGATCATGGGATTTTCTTATATGATCAGTGCGTTTATGGACTGCAGCATCGCAGCCTCCCGAGGAATCGGAAAGAGCATTGTGCCGATGGTCATCGTTATTTTAGGCTCCTGTGTGTTCCGGGTGATCTGGGTGTATACCATTTTTGTATGGATTCATACGATTCCGGCGCTGTACTCTCTCTACTTTTTCTCCTGGGCGATTACATCTGTGGCGGAGGTGCTCTATTTCAGGCACAGCTTTCGGCAGCTGGAATTTCAGAGCTGAGTCCGGGGACGAGAACCGTCAAAATCCGGTAGTTCTTCTGCAGACAGATAAGGTTTTGGCGTTGCTGCGCCGTCCTTTCCGAATGCTAGAGGGCTTCTGCTGCATAGATTAAAAAGAAGGAACCGGAAAAGGCGGTTTTCCATGGAACATCTGGAACATAAAAAAGAGAAACGAAATGAAAGGGCAGCAATTCAACTGGGACTTTTTCTGGTTGGATTGCTGCTTTTTGGAACTGCTGCGGGAGGGCAGCTGACAGGGGAGGAAAAAAACGGGAAGGAAAAGGCAGCAATACAGACTTCTGGCGGCGTATCCGATGCAGTAGAGCCCAAAAAGATCGCCCTTACCTTTGATGATGACGTTATAATAGGACTAAGTCAAGAGATTAGCTATAAAGAAGCGGTTTCTATGATTTAGTCCTATTTTCGCTATTCTAAGGAGAGTAGATAGGGCAGCGCTGTTATATTAAAATCTTATAGTGAATAGCCGGGATCTGTCAATATTAGGGATATTGGCTGATGTCGTTATGACCAAAGCAGGGCTAAATCTAAATTCCATGAAAATGGGATACTTGATTTAGCTCTGCTTTAATTTCTATCGGGAGGAGGCAAGTGCTTAACCCTATTTTTATCCAAGTGCATATAAAATATGTTACCCATAGGTGGCCGCCAAGGTACAGCAAGCCTGACCTTGGCTCGCTGCCTGCATGAGAATCTAATGTAACCAAAATAACAAATTCAACAAGAGAAAGGAAGCAAACGTATGGGCAAGGTTTTAGGAATTGTAAACAGAAAGGGCGGAGTAGGTAAGACCACGACTGCCACAACCCTGTCATATCTGCTGTCTAAGGAGGGCTGTAAGGTCGCATTGATTGACTTTGACGGGCAGAGGCACACAACAAAACTTTGCGGAGTGACCGCACCAGAGCAGCTTTCCGTGACAATTTATGACATTTTGAAGTGTATCGTGATGAACGAAGAACTGCCGGATAAAGGGTCCTACATGATAAGGACAGAGACAGGAGTAGATTTAATTCCGGCGAATAACAAGCTGGATAACTTTGATAAGCTGATGTGTGATACTGATTTTGCAGAATACAAGCTGAAAGAGTTTGTGGACACCATTAAGGAGCAGTATGACTACATCCTCATCGACGGGATGCCTAAGATGGGGACAGCCATGATAAATGTGATGATATGCTGTGACAGTCTGATTATTCCGGTACAGTCGGAAACGCTGGCAGTAGAGGGAATGGCAGAGTTTCTAAGGGCTTTCCACAGAATCAAGAGCCACGCAAATGCCAGACTGGAAATCGAAGGAATCCTTATCACCATGGATAATGAACGGACAAGGGTATCAAAGCGTGTGAAAGCGCAGTTACAGCAGGCACTTGGGGAAAAAGTGCGTATCTTTACGAACAGTATTCCCCGGTCTATCAAAGTGCCAGAGGCTGTAGAGTATGGTATGACGATCTGTGAGTATGAACCGGATAATCCGGCGGCGAAAGCCTATGAAAAATTTGTAAAGGAGTTGATGGAAAATGGCGACCAGAACACCAAAAATACCGGCAAGAAGCACATTGCTTAATTCTTCTCTGGACGGTATGGACGACCTCTTTGATTTCAAGACAAAGGAAGACTTAAGCCAGCCGGAGCAGGAAAACGGCGGAACGGGAATCACGGAAATGGACTTTGCTGTGATGGAGCCGCTTCCAAATCATAAGTTCAAGCTTTATACCGGACAGCGGCTTTGGGACATGGTAGACAGCATCCGTGAGTTTGGTATCTTAGAACCGCTTATCGTGTGGGTACATGACGGAAAAAACACGATTTTAAGCGGACATAACAGACAGAATGCAGGAAGCATCGCCGGACTTACCAAAGGTCCGGTCATTATCAGGGAAAATCTGACCTATGAAGATGCCATTCTGATTGCGACAGAGACAAATCTGCGCCAGCGTTCCTTTGATGATTTAAGTCCCTCTGAAAAGGCATACTGTCTGAAACAGCACTATGATGCAATCAAAAGCCAGGGGAGGAGAAATGACCTGATAAAAGAGATTGAAGAGTTCGTAAACCCGCATGAAACCGGGAAAAACGGGACTTCGTTGGAAAACCCAAAGAAGTCAGATGCAGGAGCAGCCGTCAGCGAAGAATACGGATTAAGCAAAGACCGTATTGCACGGTATCTAAGGATAGCAACACTTATCACACCGCTGCTTGACTGTCTGGATGCAAAGACACTTGGTTTTGAAGCAGCCTATGATATTTCATTCGTGAAGGAAGAAATGCAGCCTGTGATTGCGGAATTGATTGTGAATGATAACTGCCGCATAGATACAAAAAAATCAATACTGATACATGACTATGCTAAGAAAGGCAAATTGACAGAGGAACTGTTACGGCAGATCATTACCGGAGAAAAAACGAAGGCTGCAAGGAGTGGCAGCCCGAAACCCATCAAAATCAAGGAGACAGTCATCAACAGATTTTTTGGCAGGGAGCAGAGCAGAAAGGAAATCGAGGATACGATTGTAAAGGCATTGGAGTTTTATTTCGCTCAGAGCAGCGAAAATCCGGAGCAGAAGGTTGGGTAGAGAAACCTATCTTGCAGACCTGTACCGCCAGTCAGTACAGGCACTGACACAGAACAGGACAGAGTGGATGGGGCTTTTGTCCAGTGTGTCAAAATACTACAAGATGTCCTTTGACAAGAACGTGCTGATTTATGTGCAAAGACCGGATGCGGGACTTCTTGCAACGAAGATGGGTTGGGAGAAGCAGACCGGAAGATATTTGAAAGCCGGTTCCAAAGGCATCGGCGTTGTGGATATGAATAATCCGAAAGCCACGCTTGCTTATTATTTTGACCTTGCAGATACCCGTGGCGACTATGAGGGTTTTCGGAGAGCCATGAGTGCGGTCTGGTCTTTGGAGAGGCAGTATCAGCCGGAAATATTAGACCGTTTCCATAAACAGTTTGGGACAGACGAGAATAGTATTGAAAACTGTCTCTGCCAGCTTGTCGGTATGCAGGCGGATGCGTTTTTTGAAAAATATCTTTCCCGTGTAGAGGTAAAGGATGAGAACAGTGTACTGTATGGACTTCCTGCCGGGGCAGTGCAGGCAGAGTTTGCAAAACTTGTATCAGACAGTGCAGCTTATATTGTTTTCAAGAAATGCGGAATCAAGGCAGAGATTTTTGAGGAGACAGAGGCATTTGAGAATATCAGCCATTTTGGAAGTCTGGAATTGTTCATGGGACTTGGGTATTATACCTGCGCCATAGCAAGATCGGTATTGTCAGAGATACATAAACAGATTGAGGAAATCAAGGAAGAAAGGAGTCAGAGATATGAGCCGAGAACCGTTAGCGAAACTGGAATACACGAAAGGGGAGGACGGGATGCTGTATCCGAACCTTCAGATATCCGTGAACAAGGAGTACGACTTAAGACCGACAGGGATGTTCGGGAGAAGATGGAAGGACTACATGATGTCGAAGTACCCGCAGAGACTGTCGGAGTTGATCGCACTGGGGCAGATAAACGAGCTGATAGCCAAGGTGGACGAGGAAGCAGAAGCGAAGAAAGAAACGCTGATTCAGCAGCTTCTGGAGGCACAGCCGATGCCGGAGACCGAGGATATGCTGGAGAGAGCCGGACACATGGAGATGATAACCAGACAGGCGGAGGAGATCATCCTGCACGAAGTAGTGTACCAGTTAAGATAGCAGAAAAAGAGGAAGCGGCAGAGCCGGAGCCTGTAAAAAAGAATACCGAAAAAGCATCAGAGGAATCCGAAGCGGAACATGCCGCAGAGGGTTCCTCTTTTCATATTCCGCAGTCAGCGACAAAAGAGAATATCAGGGAGCATAAGGACTGGGAGGAAGTGCAGAGCCTGTTGACCGATACCGGCGTATTTCCTTTGGAACTGTATGACCGTATCAATCAGGTGTTTGCAAAAGAGACAGATCCGGCTGTGAAAAGGAATGCCGTCAGGGATATTTACCTTGATTACGGACTGCAAAAAAGCAGTGACGGAACACGGGGAATCATGCCGGGAAAGGATGTGGCGGATTTTTTTTTCGGGGAAGAGGGCTTTGTGCGGCTTTCGTGGGATGTGATTACCCATGTGATAGGTTCTCTGATGCAGAACAGCGAGTATATCCCATACCATGAGGAAGAAGATGCCATTGGCGATTTCAATATTCCTGATGAAATAGAAGATATGCAGCTTGGTTCCCGAAAAGACCATGAGGACGGACAGCTCAGCCTGTTTGAACTTTATCCCGGTCCTTACGAGGATGACGGAAAAGGGGGCGACCAGATACTGCCGGAAGAAACAGAGCCGGAGGAAATAAAGAGCGGATATATGCCGTTCCCGGTGGGAAGCCGGATTGCGTATGACGACCGTATCTTTGAAGTGCTTCAGTATCTGGACGATAACCATACGGTTGAACTGGGAGATATAGAGCAGCTACAGGGGCTTCATGGATATAAGGTCATAGAGAGACTGCCGGTAGTCCTGATTGAAAATGCAGAGCTTCTGCAACCCAATTACACAGAGGGAGAAGTGGCTCAGACGGTTGTGCAGTCCGTAGAGGATAAAGGGCTGAACTATCACTATCAGCCGGAGCATCGTCTGTACGAGGGAGGCCCTAAAGCAAAGTTCCGCAATAACGTGGAGGCAATCAGGCTACTGAAACAGTTACAGCAGGAGAACCGTATTGCAACTACAGAGGAACAGATCGTCTTAGCCCGTTTTGTTGGCTGGGGCGGTCTTGCCAATGCCCTGACACCCGGAAAGGAAGGCTGGGAAAAGGAATATGATGAGATTTCAGAGCTGCTGACAGAGGAGGAAATGCAGTCGGCATCGGCTTCAACCCTGACCTCTTATTATACGGATCAGAAAGTCATAGAGTTTATCTATCAGGCACTTTACCAGTTTGGTTTCCGATCAGGAAACATTATGGATCCGGCACTGGGGACAGGCAACTTTTTCTCAGCCCTGCCGGAAAGTATGAACCAGTCAAGACTCTATGGAGTGGAACTGGAACCCATTGCTGGAGGCATTGCAAGGAAATTATATCCGCAGGCAGACATTCTTATCAAAGGGTATGAGGACACAGAGTTTTCCGACAGCTTCTTTGATGTGGTGGTGGGCAATGTACCTTTTCATAATATTAAAGTCAGTGACAGGCGGTATGACCGTTATAACTTCAAGATACACGATTATTTTCTGGCGAAAAGTCTGGATAAGGTAAGAAGCGGAGGCATCCTTGCAGTCATTACCACAAAATTCACAATGGATAAGGAGAACCAGTCTGTGCGGAAGTATATCGCACAGAGGGCGGAACTGATCGGTGCCATCCGTCTGCCGGAAAATGCTTTCAAACAGGTGGCAGGAACAGAAGTGACCACGGACATATTGTTTCTGAAAAAGCGGGAGCAGGAAATCATACCGGATGAAAGGAATACACCGTGGCTTTCCGTGGAAAAAGACGAGAACGGAATCCCCTACAACAGTTATTTCATAGATCACCCGGAGATGGTGCTGGGAACCATGGCACAGGAAACCGGTATGTATGGAAGCCATGATTTTGTAACATGCAAGCCATACCCGGATAAAACTTTAAGTGAACTGCTGGAGGAAGCAGCAGGCAGGCTCCATGGGCAGTATGAGGAACCGGCAAGTGAACTATCGGAGGACAAAGACACGGTTATCAAAGAGTGGCTTCCAGCAACGCCGGATGTGAAGAATTACAGTTATACCAAGGTGGGGGACGCTTTCTATTACCGGGAAGATTCCCGGATGTACCGTCAGGAACTGACCGGGAAGAAGGCAGAGAGGGTAGACGGAATGCTCCGCATTCGGGATGCCCTGCGGGAACTGATGGACTTCCAGCTTCACGGCGATCCTGAACTGGGGTGGGAATTGCCCACCATGGAGTATGAAAAGAGACTGAAAGAATTATTAGACCGTCTGAACCGGGAGTATGACAGTTATATAAAAAAATATGGGTATCTCAATTTGCAGGGGAATGTTATGGCATTTTCCAAGGATGCAGATTCTCCGCTTTTACGTTCCATTGAGGAAGAAGTAAAGGACGAGCATGGGAAAAAGGTAAAAGGCGAGTACAAAAAGACAGCAGTATTCCATAAGGCCACGATCCGTCCAAAGAGTATGCCAAAAACAGCAGACAATGTGGAGGAAGCCCTGCGCATTACCATGAATGCAAAAGGGAAGTTTGACCTTGATTATATGCAGTATCTGTACCGTAAGGACGGGCAGATATGCAGCAAGGAGGATATTCTGGAGGAACTGGGGGAGCGTGTATATCAGGATCCGGCAAAGTGGCGGCAAGGAGATGCCACGTCCGGCTGGGTGCTTGCAGAGGAATATTTAAGCGGCTACGTAAAGGATAAACTGGCGCAGGCTGTCCTGGCGGAAGAGGAGTACCCGGAGTGGTTTGGGCGGAACGTGGAGGCACTAAAGAAGGTACAGCCGGAACCGTTAAAGCCGGAGGACATCAGTTTCGTGCTTGGCTCTACATGGATACCGGTGAAATATTATCAGGATTTTATGTATGAGAAGTTTGCAACGAGCAAGCATAACAGGGACAGCAATATCCATATCGAGTTTGCGGAATATACAGGAACCTATTTCATTACTGAAAAGAGGGCCGAGAGAGATTCCATTGCCGCAAATAAAACCTACGGGACAGAACGACTGAATGCCTACGAGATTATGGAATATACCCTGAACCTGAAAACGGTGGAAGTCCGTGACAGGCAGGAGTATGAGGACCCGGTGACAGGGGAAGAAAAGGTGCGGTATGTGCTGAACAAGCGGGAAACCCTGCTTGCAAGGGAGAAGCAGGCACAGATCAAAATGGAGTTTGAATCATGGCTGTTTGCAGAACCGGAGAGAGGGGCTGCATTAACGCAGCTTTACAATGACCGCTTTAACAACATCCGTCCCAGAACCTACAACGGGGATGACCTGATGCTGCCGGATATGAATGATGCCATTACTCTGCGAAAACACCAGCGTGACACGGTAGCCATGGGTATTTACAGTGACGGGAATCTTCTGGTGGCTCATGAGGTAGGAGCCGGTAAGACCATGACAGCCTGTGCTATTGCCTATGAGAGAAAACGGCTGGGAGTATGTAACAAGCCGTTGATTGCAGTACCGAACCATACCTTAGAACAGTGGGCGACAGAGTTTATGCGGCTTTATCCTAATGCCAATATTTTAGTTGCAACGAACAAAGATTTTGAAAAGCCACGTCGGAGACGGTTTGTAAGCCGTATCGCCACAGGGGATTATGACTGTATCATCATGGGACACAGTTCCTTTGAACTGATCGCTCTTTCAAGAGAGCGGCAGTTAGCCACCATGCAGGAGGAGATTGATGAAATCACAAAGAAGATAGACGAAATGAAGATGCTTTCCGGGAAAACATGGTCCTTAAAACAGATGGAGATATTCAGGCATAATTTACAGGACCGTTTTGACAGGCTCTATAATGCAGGGAAGAAAGACGGAACGATTTCCTTTGAGGAACTGGGCGTGGATAACCTGTTTGTGGATGAGGCCCATGCCTATAAGAATAATTACAGCTATACCAAGATGCAGAGAGTGGCGGGCGTGGGAGGACAGAGCAGCCAGCGTGCCATGGATATGCACATGAAATGCCAGTATATCAATGAAATCACGAATGAACATGGCGTGGTGTATCTCACCGGCACACCGGTATCTAATTCCATGTCGGTGCGCCCGTAAGGGGCTGTAATAATCTTACCTTGAGCAAGTAATAGGGCAAGGTATCAAAGCGGAATAATCCGCACCCTATCGTCACCCGACTTATCCGAAAGGGGAAACCCGACGGGGAGTGTAGCATGTCGGAGGGCACGAAACATGGAAACTTCCAAAGTGTTTGCGTGGTAGTGACGAAAAGTTATGAATAAGGATGAAAGCTAAACTGCCTGAATGACAGTCGGAGATTGGGCAAAATGTTGCTCCATGCGTAAGGAAGTTATACTCGCATGTACTCTGGTGGATATGAGTCGGCCATGCGTACCCACAAGATACCCAGAGTAAATCAGCCATAGGATAATGGAAAACGGCGAACGTCACATCCGAAATCATAGCAGGCTTATGTTATTACAGTTCTAAACGGGGATTGCCTACGGTAAAACGCCGAAATATCGGCTATGAGTGCTATGAGAAAAAGCGACTCTGAATACTTACTATGGCAACAGAGTCTCCGTAGTAGTCCGAGGGCGGGAAAGCCGTCCACATGGCGAAGGGAGACAGTCTTTCTTCAATACAAATAACAAGGAAAGGTGCGTGAGGCATTATGAGAAGTCCCGAAAATGTATTGAAAAGTTTAAGTGAAAAAGCAAAAAACAAAGAATACAGGTACGAGAGATTATACCGTAACCTGTACAATCCAGAGTTCTATCTGCTCGCATACCAGAATATTGCGACCTCTCAGGGGAGCATGACGGCAGGGGCAGACGGACTCACTCTTGACGGTATGAGCATGGAGCGCATTGAAAAACTCATTGCAAAATTAAGAGACCATTCATACCAGCCGAACCCAGCAAGGCGTGTCTATATTGCGAAGAAAAATAGCAATAAAAAGCGCCCATTGGGGATTCCGTCAACGGACGATAAACTGTTGCAGGAAGTCGTCCGTATGATATTAGAAGCAATTTATGAGCCGACATTCTCCGATAATTCACATGGTTTTAGACCGAAAAGAAGCTGCCACACAGCATTAAAAGAAATTGTAACGCTGTTTACTGGCGCAAAGTGGATAATCGAGGGAGATATTAAGGCTTGCTTTGACAGCTTCGACCACCATATCACAATACAGCTTCTGAGAAAACGCATAAAAGATGAAGCATTCATATCGCTGATGTGGAAATTTTTAAGGGCAGGATATATGGAACAGTGGACATACCATGAAACGTACTCCGGCAGTCCGCAGGGCTCCGGTGTCAGTCCGATACTTGCAAACATCTACCTAAATGAACTCGATAAGTTTATGGGGAAGATGAAAAAAAGTTTTGACAAAGGCGATACAAGAAACCGTAAAGTCCACAAAGACCATGATAAGGTACGCTGGGCTTATCGGAAAGCGCAGAAAAATCTGGAAACAGAGCGCACAGAAGCAAACCTGACCACATTTAAAGAAGCAAGAAAAGTGATGCTGTCCACGCCGCATTTAGATGAAATGGATAAGAGTTACAAAAGGCTTCAATACAACCGTTACGCTGATGACTTTCTGATTTCGATAACAGGCTCAAAGCAGGATGCCGAAAATATCAAGGAACAGGTGAGGATATTTCTGAAAGACAAGTTAAATCTTACGATGTCAGAGGAGAAAACTCACGTTACCCATTCCTCTGAAAAGGTGCGTTATCTTGGATACGACATAAGAATATCAAGAAGTCAGGATACGAAGCGGACGAAAAAAGGCTTACAACGGGTGTGGTATGGAAAAGTGCAGTTATATATGCCGAAAGAAAAATGGATTGCAAAACTGCATGAATACGGAGCATTTAAAATCAAAAAGGACGAGAACGGCAAAGAGAATTGGAAACCGCTCCACAGAGGGGCGCTTATGCCATTGGATGATGTGGCAATCATCAGCAAGTATAATTCAGAAATCAGAGGTTTGTACAACTATTACAGATTGGCAATCAATGTATGCAATCTGGGAAAATTCCATTCTATCATGCGTTGCAGTTGCCTAAAAACGCTGGCGGCAAAATATAATTCTTCTGTTATGAAGATGTATAAGAAGTACCGCAGTGAAAAGGGCGACCTCGGCGCAGATTATAAAACCAAGAGTGGAACAAAGCGATGTGAATTTTACAATGAGGGATTCAGGCGTAACAAGAATATCGCTCCCGAATTTGTAGACATTATGCCGAAGTATAGAGGTCGGATAAAACCGAACAGCCTTGCAGGACGCTTAAAAAGCGGAAAATGTGAAATGTGTGGGGCAAGCCCTGTAAAAGTGTATATGCACCATGTGCAACGCTTAAAAGATTTAAATGCTGATAATGAATTTGACGGACTGATGTTACAGAAAAGGCGGAAGTCACTGGCTCTCTGCCCGAAATGCTATGAAGAAGCAAAGCTAAAATCACTTAAACTATGAAAGATGGCGAGCCGTGTACATCGAGAGGTGTAAGCACGGTTCTGGAGGGGGTTACGCCAAGACCGCTGACGAAAGGAAGTATGGCGTGGCGTTTCCTACCTTATGAACTTTATGTTATGCAAAAGACTTTGCAGCCTTCCGAATTAAAGCGCAGGGGACTGTTTATGTTTGATTCCTGGGCAAGCACCTTCGGCAAGGTGGAATCATCGCTGGAAATCAAACCCGAAGGCTCAGGCTACCAGATGAAAGCAAGATTTGCCAAGTTCCACAATCTGCCGGAACTGATGTCCATGCTGTTTTTAGTGGCAGACATCAAGACAGCGGATATGCTGGACCTGCCGGTTCCGAAACTAAAAACGGGAAAAATGCAGGTGGTAAAGACAGCTATCACGCCGGATCAGAAAGCCATCATGGAGGAACTGGTGGAAAGGGCAGAAGCAATCCGTAATAAGGAGGTAGACAGCAGTCAGGATAATTTCTTAAAGCTGACAAACGAGGCAAGGCTGCTTTCCGTGGATCCCCGTATTCTGGATGAAACGCTGGATAACGATCCTGACACCAAACTCAATGCCTGTGCCAGAGGTGTGGCAGAAATCTACCATGACACTGAGGAGCAGCATTCCACACAGCTCATTTTCTGCGATAAGGGAACACCGAAGGCGGACGGCAGATTTAACTTCTATCAGGCACTCAGACAGGAGATGGTGCGGCTTGGAGTGGAGGAAAAAGAGATAGCTTTCATACATGACGCCAATACGGACACAAAACGGGCAGAACTGCTGGAAAAGGTACGGAACGGAATTGTCCGTGTACTGCTGGGAAGCACGGAGAAGATGGGAACAGGATTGAATGTGCAGGATAAATTGATAGCATTGCACAATCTAGATGCACCATGGCGGCCGGCTGATCTGACGCAGCGTAACGGGCGCATCCTGCGGCAGGGAAATGAAAATGATGAGATATCTATCTTTAATTACATCACGGAGCAGACCTTTGATGCTTACCTTTGGCAGATACTGGAACAAAAGCAGCGGTATATCAGCCAGATCATGACTGGCCGGAGTGCGCTTAGGAGCTGTGAGGATGTGGACGAGGTAGTGCTTCAGTATGCCGAGTTCAAGGCTCTTGCTGTATCGGATCCTAAGATTAAGAGGAAAATGGAGGTGGATAATGAGGTCTATCGCCTGCAGACACTGAAATCGGCTTGGAAAAGTGAGCATACGGACTTGCAGAACAAGATTACGGTCTATTATCCTCAGGAAATTAAGAAATGTACAGAAAGGATAGAACATAGAAAAGCCGATGCAGAGCTGTATCAGAAAGAGGTGCCGCAGGAGTTTTCTATTACCTTAAATCACAGGCTGTTTGACGAGCGGACAAAGGCGGGTGAATATCTGAAGATGCAGATGGCAAATCTGGGGCATGAGGCAGGAGACACCGTATCAGCCGGGACCTACGCCGGTTTACAGGTAATGCTGAAAAGAGGAGCATTTCAGGATGTACTTCTCTGCCTGAAAGGGGAAGGCAGTTATCAGGTGGATGCCGGTGAATCTGCACTGGGAAATATCACAAGGCTTGAGAATCTTGCAGAGAAGATACCGCAGTATCTGAAAGATGAGGAGAGGAAATTGGGAGAACTGAAAGAACAGTTTGAAGCGGCGAAAGTGCAGGCAGAGCGCCCCTTTTCTGAGGAAGAAAAGCTGTCGGAGTTTCTGAAAGAACAGGTATCCCTTAATCTGGAACTGGAATTTGCGGATGCAGACGAGGAAGGAATGGAAAAAGCGGGAAAAAGCCATGGAAACAGTATCTACCGGAAACTGCGTAAGCTGGCACCGGAGTTATTTGAGGGTACATATACTTACATGAAATTCAAACAGGACGGCTTTGATGACCTTGTGCTTGAAACCATCGGAGAGAATGAGTACAGTATTGCACACTATTATACACAGAATGGGGACAGGATGCGTGATCCGGAGATTACGTTCATGCTGGACGATACGCAGCGTTGTATCTATGCCTTATCTTACACGCAGGATAACATGGGCATCTATTACGAAACCGGGGACAGAACCGAGAAGCAGATGGAGGATCTCATGGGATTTTTCGACCAATGGATGGCGAATATCAAGGAACAGGGATTTACCTTATATAAGGCATACGGAGAAGATGCGGAATACACGAAAGAAGAGGAACATACAGAAGAAATGGGATATACTGTCATCAGTGCAGATAATTTGAAGCAGATGAATAGATTTGATGGGGAAGATATGGAAAATGAGCGGTAGATGGAAAGGAGAAAAGCAGTTGCAGGTACAGCAGAGGGGCAGACCAATGCCCTTTACGGAAGAACAGATGCGGCAGATTTATAATACGAATATTATAGATTTTGCGGTAAGGAATGGTTTTGAGATTGAGAAAAGTGATAAGGCCACGGTTCATGTGAAGCACAACGGGGGATTGTACCTGTTCAAGCATGGCCGTGGCTATTATTCATTTACGGAAGAACGAGGCGGTGACATTGTTGAATTTGCAATGAATTATCTGGGACTGAAAAAGAGGGAGGCTATGGAACAGATACTGGGGTGCAGGGCTTATGAACGGACCGCCCATGTAGTTTCACCGCAGGAAAAGGCAGAAAGGGGAACGATGGTATTACCGCCCAGGGACACGGACGACCGCCGAGTATTTGCGTACCTGACAAAGACAAGAAAGATTGATCCGGAAATTGTGCAGACCATGATGAAACAGGCAAAAGTATATCAGTCAAGACAGGAAATAGGTGGCAAAGTGCGCCGGAATTGTGCGTTTGTCGGGTATGACAGCAAGGGGACACCAAGATACTGCGCCCTGCGTGGTCCCAGTGCAGGCAGCAGTTTCCGGCAGGATATGGAGAACTCGGATAAGACCTATGGTTTTCTCATGGAGGGAAAAAGCAACCGTGTCTATGAGTTTGAGGCACCTATTGATGCCATGAGCCATGCCACGCTTTATAAGCTGCGGGGATATGACTGGAGAAAGGACTACCGGATATCGGAAGGCTGCCTGTCAGACAGGGCACTGAAGCGGTTCTTAGAGGAGCATCCCAAGGTCAATGAAATCGTGTTCTGCTATGACAATGATGTGGATGGGAAACTTGCAGACGGTACACCTCACAATCACGGTCAGGTAAGGGCAGGAGAAGCGAAGAAGCATTATCAGTCATTAGGGTATAAGGTCGCCATACAGACACCCACAGAGAAAGATTTCAACAAAGTGTTGACTTCTCTTTATGAACAGCCCAGACAACAGCAGAGCATGACGGAAGACGAGGAAGATGAGGAGGGGCTGGGAAGGTGAAGAAAGACTGGAGGTAGAGAATGAGACCGGTATATGTATGCCAGTTGCCGGATGAGATGCAGAGAGAAATAAGGGGAATCTTAACCCGGCTTCTTTTGTATCAGTGCGGAACGGAAGAAAAAGCGGAAAAATATTTTGACATGAGTCTTGTAGATGCGGTGCAGCTTGGCATGGATTCCAAGATTGTTGACATTGACTGTGTAGCAGACTCTTTTAAGAATGGCAGCTATATTGACGGGGAGGTGCCGGAGAATATAAGAAAGGACGTGGAACGACTGGCAGAGATCATTCGTCTGCGGACAGAAATGGAAACAGACAGTCCGTTTCTTTATCATGCCAAGGAACAGATTGACGGGAGGGAATATTATGAGCTGGTAAATGTCCTCTGGAACCATGGAGAAGATGATTATGGCTTATGGCAGGTGCAGATCCCGGTCTATTTGGTGCGGAATATCCTAAACAGCCCACAGAGCTTTATAGGCGATGTGGATGAGATTATGGACGGCGTACCTGTGGAGCAGGAGCCGTCCGACAACACGCTGCATTTCCTGTTTCCAAGGGGTGGAAAGATAGCCTGCTGCAGTATGAAAATGGAGGAAAAGTTCTTTGAGGAATACAGCACCCATGGTACATCCGTGAGAGGGAGCAGGGCAGATATCCGGCAGGACTTGGCAGCATCCTTGGAAGTGGACGAGACTTTTCAAGAAGAAAGATAGCGGGAAAGGAGCGGTAAATGGAAAAAATAAGAACCTTTGAGTTAGACCGGTGGAGTGAGCCGGATGAACAGCATCGTGTAAGGTATATCGGAATGGCGGATGCAAAAGAGACATTTGAGAAGCTGGAGACCCATCTGAAAGAAAAGGGAATGCTTCCGGACGAGTATTTTCTTTACGATGTGGATATGAGGACGAAAGCAAGGGAGTTGCCGGACTTCAATTTTGCCCTGTGTGTTCCTAATTTTGGCGGCAGTGAAGGGATTTATCTGGATATTGACCTGATTTACTGTGATGAAGATGGAAAGCAGAAAAGCCTGCGGTTTGCTACGGGAAAGACTTTGCAGGAAGGAGCAGATGCGTTCTTTTGGATGTCCCGGATTGCTGCAGAATGTTCCCTTATGCTGAATGGGCGTGGGCGTACCTATGAGAAGCACAATGTGGAGCTTGTGCTGAAGCCGGAAGAAGCGGAAGCGGTGGAGTATTTTGCTAAGCTGCTGCGGGATAGGGCGTCTGAAGAAGCCGAGGCAGAGGACGAGGGCATGGAGCCGTAAGATACTGTTTTTCCGCTTTTTAGGAAAAAGGCTGCTCTGCGGCCGGGTGTGCCTGTGGCACACCCGCCTTGACACCCAGCTGAGCTTGTTGG
>ENA-OPSV01001095-OPSV01001095.1-human-gut-metagenome-genome-assembly--contig:-NODE-1095-length-19522-cov-5.454667_pt1 | contig 19522 bp, 17 predicted proteins | sample MGYA00241460_ERZ501912 | MGnify/ENA primary metagenome ERZ501912 (study PRJEB25962, sample SAMEA2042402) | human gut metagenome | biome: human gut; feature: human-associated habitat; material: faeces...
CGATTTCTGTCTTGGCGGTTCTGCCGAATGGATAAACATACTGAACAGGCTGAACGGGAAAATATACCTTATTTCCGGCAACCACGACATCAAGAACCTGAGGCAGAATTACACGAAATACTTCGAGCAGATAACAATGCAGATGTATATCGAGGTGGATAAACAGAAGATTTATCTGAATCACTGTCCATTCCTTTGCTATGGCGGCTCATACGATGACACCTGGCAGCTTTTCGGACACGTGCATACCCGAAGGAACAATACCGGAAAGGATGCTTCTCGGCTAAGTATGCTTCTTCCGACACAATATGATGTCGGAGTGGACAACAACGATTTCACTCCGGTTTCATTTGCGCAGGTGAAGGCAATCATAGGGAAACAGATTGAGCATTCAAAGAAAGGAGAACAGTAAGATGAAGATACAATACATGAGTGATCTGCACATGGAGTTACAGGAGAATGGCAGATACTTGAAAAACAATGAATTGCCTGTAACCATGTGGGATATGTATTTGAGGATGAAACCTGATAAACAGATTTGATCCGGCCAGGTTTATTGAAATTTAATGGACATACAGAAATGAACGAAAGAAAGATCATAGACAGAAGGCTCCTTGCTGATTTAGCGAAGGAGGTCGGGCTTAACACCTCGCATTTGGAGGCATTGGGTGAAAGCCGTCAATGGGAGATTGGCATTGGTAACGATATGCTTGAACGGCTGGTTGAGATCCAACATCAGTTTGAGCAACTGGTCGTAATGGGAGACGATGAGTACCGGGGATTCTATATCGAAGTGCCACGGCCTGCGCCGGAAGAGTGGGGGGATGCCGAGGAATTGATCGCTCCGGGGGAATATGATAGTCGGGAAACATTCCTTGCGGATTGGCTTGCATTCAACCCGGTGGAGACCAGATGGTTTCATGTTGCTTCAAGTCGATACGGGGATTTCCGATCAATCCGTGTTACGGACCGGAAGCGAACCAGTTTTATCATTACGAATGACTCCAAGTGTACAGATGTAGAACCAGATGATACGTGGTGCAGGGAGAACCTAACCCGCCTCTTTGATTATCTGGAACGGATGATTGATGTCATTGTCACTAATCCAGACGGGTTCAACAATTACGTGGCGCATAACCTGCCGTACCAACAGCGCACAGGACGGATAGCACAAAAGGAATTCAACAGCATTGTGCCGAAATTCAAAATTGAGGTGGAAGATCGGGAAACGGCCATCAAGGCATTGGAGGACTCGGTGCACGGGTATTCTGCCCCTCTTTTGGAAACCATGACCATACGAAAGTACTGCACCTATTTCCGCATTGCCAACGAGGTGTATGAGGCTTATCACCGGAAGCGGGGATTCAGGGGACGCATCTATACAAATCCGCAGGATGTTCCTGAAGAACTGCGTGATGTGGTCTATTACAAGCGGAAGAAGTTCGTGGATGTGACGGAAATGTACGACATTGACAGTCCGGAGGATTTCATGCGGTTCGCAACTGACCACTATGGTGAACTGGGCCTTTCACGTCTAAATATCTTTGCCTCACACGACCGGCAACAGGGGTGGAAAATTGTTGTTTCCAACAGTTATTCTGCCAATGCCGGATTGGCCATCGAAGTGGCCACAGCCTTGTATAAGGCCGGGGTACCGCTGCTGATATACGATGCCGAGAAACTCCTGAGAATCCTGCTCGAAGAGGATTATGTACGGTTGGTTCCCGACTCCTATCATAACTATATGGGCTATCAGGAAGAGGGCATTGTTTACGAACTGCCGTGGGAATACGAATGCTCTGACGATGCTAATTCGATTCTGACTAAGGAGCAATATCAGGCGATCGTCTTGCTTGTCGAATGGCAGCCGGAGGAGCAGGTTAACCCCATCGCTTGACGAGTTTGTAGTAATTAGAAACTTGGCTTATCTCTATGCAGGTTCATCTGGAGGTAGGCCAAATGTTTATGCTATATCGCTATTTTGTTGCTTATAGATACTCTCGATTGAATATTTTTCAATATATTTGCAGAATGTCAAATGTCACTAGTACTTATATGAAAGATGTTAATAGATTAAAGCTGGTTCTGGTTGAGCAGAAAAGAACAGGAAAATGGTTGGCAGAACAATTAGGTAAAGATCCATCTACTGTTTCAAAATGGTGCTCAAATGTTACACAGCCGACATTAGATACATTGGTCAATATAGCTAAAGTATTAGATGTTGATATAAAGGATTTAATAAATAATAAATAAGAATCAATGTATGAAAAAACCTGTATTCTCGGGGCATGAATCATTTGCGTGCAAATCACATTGGTTAAAACGCGGATATGACTTTGTGCTTGCAGGGCATAGTTTTAATAATGAAGATGCTGTTGTGCACCTTGGAGTTGGTAAGAATATGGTCAATTCCATTAAATATTGGATGCGAGCGTTTGGGTTATTGAAAGCAGAAGGGGAATTAACCCCGTTAGCTCATAAACTTATGAGTGATAGAAATGGCTATGATCCTTTTTTTGAAGATATGGGTAGCTTATGGTTGTTGCATTTTAATCTTATAAATGAAGATTATGCAACAATTTATAAAAGCACTTTTATTGATTACCATAAACAGCGTAATTTAATTGATGGTATAAAACTTCAAAATTTCATTAAGCATCTATGCTTTGATGGCACGAGCTATAAAAACCTTTACAACGAAAATACAGTTAAACGTGATATAGGTGTTTTATTCCATAACTATTGTAGCCATAGTAATGGGAGCATTGAAGAGTCGAATATGCTATTGGCTCCTTTGAACCTTATTCAAGAAACGGAAGATGGGATGTATATCTTCAATTATGATACTCGTAATAGCATCCCAGCTAATATATTTTTATTTGCATTACTTGTTCAATTTCCTGATAGCAAAAGCATATCATTTGAGGCCATGAAAGACTTGGCACTAATGTTTTGCTTAACAAATAATGATTTGTTAAGTATTATAAAACAGTTGTGTGTTTCATACCCCACCCAAATAGTATTTTCTGATGTTGCGGGTATTAAAGAATTACAGATTAGAGAAAATCTATCCAAAGATACGATACTCAATAACCACTACTTGACTGAGTAATATGAAATATACCCTCTCAATAAATATAGAACATAGCACTTTTGACCCAGAGAGCTATATTGTAACGCCAAATGCTCTTGGCGTTGTGGGACGCATTATTGATGCATTCAATACAGGGATTCACTCATTTAATATTATTGGCTCTTATGGAACAGGTAAATCTAGTTTTCTTTTGGCCTTAGAGGATTCTTTGGTGAATAACTCTCATGTTCTAGTAGCAAATAAGGGTCAATTTAATGGATATAGTCGTTTCCGATTCCACAAAATTGTTGGAGATTATACATCATTACATAGCCTGTTGACTGAACATCTCTTCCCCGATTCGGCTTCTGAGAATCTGTTTGAGAATCTATCCCGATTTTTTGCTAAAGCAGAGAAAAGGGATGAATTTGTTTTTATTGTCATAGACGAGTTTGGTAAGCTATTAGAGTATGCCGCGAAAAATAATCCAGAGAGAGAACTGTATATATTTCAGAAGTTTACTGAGTTTATTAACAGCGAGAAATGTAATGTAATTTTACTTACAACACTTCATCAGAATTTCAATTCATACGCTCTCACATTAAGTGAATCTCAGCGTCATGAATGGAATAAGGTGAAAGGCCGCTTTCAGGAAATTGTCTTCAATGAGCCAGTTGAACAACTGTTATATCTAGCAGCCAAACGAATAGAGCGTACATCTAGATCCGTCCTTAACAATGGTTTTAGATCAATATATGATTTAGCGCAAAATACAAAGTTTGCGAGTCCGTCAATTAAATATGAAGATACAGCAGAACGATTATATCCATTGGATTTATTTGCTGCCCATGCATTAACATTGTCGATTCAACGATATGGCCAAAATGAACGGACTCTGTTTTCATTTCTTGAATCGACTGGCGGAGGTTCTTTACAGGCCTTTAAAGATAGTGAACATACTACCTATAATCTAGCGGATGTATATGACTACGACATATATAACTTCCACTCTTTCCTTTCTGAGATTAACCTCGATTCGGCAGCATGGGCAGGTATTCGAGTCTCTTTGGAGCGAGTAGAAGGACTGTTTGACACAGAAGTTGCAGACGATGCAATTAAGCTTGTCAAGACTATTGGCATGATAAATTTATTCGGTAATGCTGGTGTAAGCTTTACTAAAAAAGATTTGTCATTGTATGCTAAGAATGCGTTAGGAATTATATCTCCAGAGGGTGTGATTGACTTGTTAGCACAGTACAAAATAATCCGTTATGCAGAATATAAGTCGCAATATGTTTTGTTTGAGGGTACTGACGTCAACATTGAAAGTGAATTACTAAAAGCCTCTGGAATCGTGCCTCGTTCTAAAGATGTTGTTGATAAACTTCTTGAGAATTTCTCTCTTCCCGTAGAGTTTGCTAATGCAGCATATTATCGTAAGGGGACACCTCGATATTTTGAGTATGTTATATCGGACTATCCAATTAATAAACAACCTCAAAATGAGATTGACGGATATATTAATCTTGTCTTTAATGAATCATTGACATTAGAGAAGCTCAAACAAGAGACCACTACTGTCGAAGAGGCTATATTATATGCTTATTTTAAGCGAACTGATAAAGTTATTGATCATATTTGGATGTTAGATAAGCTTGCCTATGTTCAAAATATAGTTGATAGCGCAGACAAAGTTGCTCATCGAGAATTAAAAGCTTTGATGAACCATGAACGAGGGTTGCTTAATGCGAGTGTGTTAGATGCATTATTTAGATATAGCCAAGATGTCGTTTGGGTGTATCGAGGAAATGAGTTCCAGATTGATTCTAAGACCAGCTTTAATAAATTCTTATCTCGTATATGTGATGAGGTTTATTTCTCTACACCTATATACATCAACGAGATGGTGAATAAGCATAAGCCGAGCGGTGCAATGTCTCTAGCTCGTGTCAACTACTTATCTCATTTACTAGAGAACTCTACTGAATACAATCTGGGATTTGAGGACAGTATGTTTAAACCGGAAAAAACCATCTATTTGACTTTGTTGAAAAATACCGGCATACATAGACTGTTCCTCGGTACATATGAGTTAGATGCACCCAAAGAAGAATCGTTCAGTGATCTTTGGAATGTTTGTGAAGCATTCTTGGAAGGTAGTAAAGAGAAGCCTCGCAAATTGGCTGAACTCATTAACACACTTAAGGCACGTCCATTTAAGCTCAAACAAGGCGTGATTGATTTGTGGATACCAACATATCTCATTATTAAGAAGAATGATTACTCTTTATATAATGATTCGGGAGTCTTTATTCCTTTTATTAATAGAGAGGTATTGGATATTATGCAGAAATCACCGGGCGGATTCCAAATTAAAGCATTTAATGTAGAAGGAGTTAAGCTGGATTTATACAATAAATATCGTGAAGCATTAAACCTTAGTCAAGATAGTGAATTTACGGCTGCTAGCCTTATAGAAACCATTAGACCCTTTTTGGTGTTCTATAAGAAACTTAATAAATATACTAAGCAAACAAAGCGACTCAAAAAGACAACATTGCAGTTCCGTAATGTATTATCTACAGCCAAAGACCCCGAAAAGACTTTTTTTGAGGATTTGCCTCGTGCTTTGGGTTTCAAGGATAGTGTCCTCGCTAGTAATGATGAGGTTTTGAAGAGCTATGTAGATCTATTGCAGAATGCGATAAGAGAGCTTCGGAGTTGTTATGTTAATCTGATTGGGCGCATTGAGAATGCGCTCGTCGATTCGTTGAGTTTAAAATCGACAGACTTTATTCAATACAAAAAAGAATTAGAGGAACGATACTCTTGCCTCAAAACATATTTGCTAACTGATAAACAAAAGGCAATACTCAACAGAATATTATCTCCGGCAGCAGATAAGGTTTCTTGGTATCAATCGTTGGCATATGTCATATTAGATAAGCAGCTTGAAAATTTGCTTGATGAGGAAGAAGCGTATCTGATAGATAATTTGATCCATTTGTTCAAAGAGCTGGATAAATACATAGATATTAGTCGTCAGAATCTTGAACATGAGGACAATTTTATTCGGATAGAAATGATCTCAAATGATGGAGCAATATCACCTCAAGTAGTACGGCTTAATAAGAACAAGATTGATGTTGCACAAAAAATTGAAAAACAAATAGATAAACTGTTATCGGGAGACAGTGAGGTCGATGCATATGCTTTATTAATGATTCTTAAAAGGAGGTTGGGAGATGAGTAAGGTAAGACATGTCTTAGGTATATCAGGCGGCAAAGATAGTGCAGCACTGGCGATCTATTTGAAGCGGTTGTATCCTCAGCTTCCTATAGAGTATTATAATACTGATACAAAATGTGAATTGGCAGAAACTGAAAAATTGATTGAGAATCTAAAATCATATTTAGGGCATATTGAGATATTGGTTGCGGCCGAAGATAGCCCTGAACCAACTCCATTTGATCATTTTCTTAAAATTAGTGGGGGATATTTGCCGTCGCCTCAAGCTCGGTGGTGTACACAAAAAATGAAGCTGGCAGAGTTTGAGCGATTTGTGGGTGATGATCCTACAATATCGTATGTCGGGATTCGAGGTGATGAGGATAGAGAGGGATATGTTTCAACCAAGCCTAATATTCAGGCTATATTCCCATTCCGGAAAAACATTTGGAGTATAGATGTGATTCATAATGTTATGCAAAATAGCAACATAGGTGTGATTTCATCTCTCTACAAAGAGTATGCGTCTAATGATATATTAGATGAAGCCATACAGATTATAGAGATTCCTACATCAAAAAAATTCTTATTAAGCCGGAAGTTCAATGCTTTATTGGATTTGAGTGTTAAGACCTTTAATAAGGTAGTCTTTGAATATCTCAAGACAACTGATTATCCCGTAGGAAAGTTAGAGGATTTTCCTCTAATAGATAATGAAGATGTCTTGGTAAAAGAAGATATTTTCAATATTCTAAAAGATAATGGAGTCGAGGTGCCAGCCTATTACAATCCGATTCCGTTTGAAGTTGATGGGGAAGTAGGGACATACAATAGAAGTCGTTCCGGATGTTATTTCTGTTTTTTTCAGCAACGTATAGAATGGATATGGCTTTTGGAACAGCACCCGAACCTTTATAAAAAAGCGATGGAATATGAAAAGGATGGCTATACATGGATTCAAGGTGAAACGCTAGAGGAGTTAAGTCGACCAGAGCGAGTTCGCCAGATCAAGCTTGATCACATCAAGAAGCAAGCTAATTTGAAAGGTAAAAATTCAAGTGGTCTTTTGGTGGATATGTTTGACGATGACGATGAAATACCTTGTGCTAATTGTTTTATTTAAATTGTAAGAAAAATGAAGTATTCTAATGTAGAATGGACTATTGGACAATTAATGGATTTGATTAATTGTAACCGCATAAATCTTCGACCTCCATATCAACGAAATTTTATTTGGTCACCAAAAGATCAGAAGTTATTAATAGAGTCGCTCCACAAAGGATATCCATTACCTAATTTCTTTATTTTAAAGAACGAGGATAATACATATGAAATGGTAGATGGACAGCAACGTGCGATTACAATTCATAAGTTTATAAATAATGAATTTCCAGATTTACATAAAAAGTACTATAGAGAATATGCCGCAAATTCATTCCAAGATTATAAGTTGAATATAGTGCTTTTGGAAGATTTTAAAGACGGAATAGAATCCAAAGAGGAATTCTTCTATTTAGTTAATAAAAGAGGTGTTCAATTAAATCCTTCCGAAGTCAATCATGCTTATTATCATGATACAGATTTTATGAAACTGGTCAATAGGATGTCAGATTATCAATCTTTAATAGACCTTGATATATTTACTGACAAAACAGCATTAAGAATGAATGATAGAAGTCTAATAGAAGAATTAGCCGCATATTTATTTAAAGGTATTACAGATAAGAGAAATGCTGTAGAAGATTTATTTGAGTCAAAAATAGATAATGAAAAGGCAAATGTCCAATACGTCCGCTTTTGCAAAATAATAGATCGCATAAAAGCATTTCAGGCTATAAAACCTATTAATCAAACTCGATATAAACAACGTAATGACTTTTACACACTTTTTTGTTTCATAGATGTACACATAGAAGATACGATTGAAGTCCAAATGGAGCAATTTAAGGTTCTAGTATTCATCAGTAATAATGGCCTAATATCACCTTCTAATGATGAATATGATTTATTTAAAGAATATGCTATAAATTGTGTTAGCCAATCTAATTCTAAGCGTGCAAGAGAACTAAGGTTGTCATTTTTTGAAGCTCTATTAGCAAATCAATCAAAAGATCCTAGTGAAGAACAATTGCAGCTGATAGAATTTGCCAATAATGAATTAGATAAAGAATTGCCTCTTAAAAAGTGTAATAAATATTTGCTCGTAGAAATTGAAGCATAAATATGAATACTGTTAGGACATCATTCAAATATGAGAACAATAATATTTGTATTTATGAGGATATTCCCCAAAATACGATAACTATTGATGACATTGATTATTTCGCATACTATATTGACCCCAACTTTAAAAAGAGTAAAGGTGCTAATTCATATGTGTTTGCTTTATATCAAGCTCAAAAATTTATTGATTATGAAAACTCTTTTCCTGATAGGGTTATTAAAATATCAAATAAAAGAGATTATAAACATGCCCATTCAGAGAATAATTTGCGTTTTTATAGAGAAATAGAAGCTTTAAATAAATGCAAACAGCATCATGTCGCAAATGTAATTACAATTTATTCTTCAGGGCAATTAAGTTGCATAGGAAAAAATAGATATGGTAAAGAAATTGAATATTATTTCCCATTCTATGTTATGGATTGCGCTACATGTGATTTGAAGAAATACTTAGAAAATAATCAAATTTCATATGCAGAGAGAATTTATTTATGTTTACAAATAGCAGAAGGTCTTAAGGGCTTAAATGAACTTGGATGCTATCACCGTGATTTAAAACCTGATAATATTCTCATGTTTGATAATGTTTGGCAAATAGGAGATCTTGGGTTAGTGGCATTTCGAGATGAAGATGAACTATATGATAAGAAAAATGAATTCATTGGCCCCAAAGGTTGGCTTTCTCCTGAAGCCATGAATAAATATCTTAGTTATGATGATAGCATGTATAAGTTTGATTGCAAAATAGATCATCAATCAGATATTTTTCAATTGGGTAAAATATTTTGGTATATTCTCCAAGGGAATGTTCCTATTGGAGGTATTAGTAGATCCGATTTTTTTGACAGGCGAGAAGAGGTCTATAGTTTACTAAAATATATGCTTAATCATTCAAAAAAGAAAAGGCCTTTAACCATTGATTATGTTATCAATGATTTAAAACATATAATACAGAAATATTCACTTTAGTATATGCTTAAGTCAGATATAATATGGCCTGAACATCGGCGATACAAATCGCGTACAGAGTGGGAACCGATAGGTTTCTTCTCAGATTGTTTGTGCAATACGACGTATTTTGATCTTATGCTTGGGTTCTTTTCTTCATCTGCGATAAGCGTGCTCGCTAATGGATTTGCAGTATTCCTTTATAATGGAGGAAGGATGAGGCTTATAGTTAATGATATCTTAACTGAAGAAGATAAGAATGCTATTGCAGATGGGACTGGTGATGTTGAAATACCTTATTTTGATGTGTCAGACATTCGAAAGATTAAAGAAACATTGTCAGAAAGAGATAATCATTTCTTCAACTGTTTAGCATGGCTCATACGGCATAATCGTCTTGATATTAAAATTATAGCACCTAAGAATGGTATTGGTATATCGCATACCAAATCAGGCATATTCTCTGATGGTATTAATGATGTTGGATTTGATGGTTCGTGTAATTTTTCTCGGACTGCATTGGTGGATAATATAGAAAGTCTGACCGTTTCATGTGATTGGGACGGCGATGTAGATGTTGCTAAGATCAAATATATAAAGGATGATTTTGAGAAAGTCTTTCAAGAGAGAGATGACACTGTAGTTTATTTATCGGCAGACAAGATTAAGACTCATATTACAGAGAATTATCCAGATAAATCTATATCCGAACTGCTTGAATCCGAATACAATATTTTAAGGAATCAATATTCACAAAATATCTCTAAACGTATTGCCAAAGCTTTAGATAATGCCAAAGAGCGATTGGAGGTAATTCTTGATAAGCTCAAGGATGGAAAATACAAAGTAGATGTTTTGAAAAACCACGAGCCACATTTCCCATATCCATCTGGACCAAGAGACTATCAAGTACAGGCTTTTGTGAACTGGAAAGACAACAAACAGAAAGGATTATTTGCTATGGCAACAGGTACAGGCAAAACTATTACATCCTTAAACTGTCTACTTGAAATTTATAAGAAACTAGGTTATTATAAAGCACTTATATTAGTTCCAACTATTACACTTGTTGAACAGTGGGAAAAAGAATGTGAAAAATTTAATTTTGGCAATGTAATCAAAGTCTGCTCCAAATACGGAGGGTGGCAGACCTCGCTGGCAAACATACGCATGTTGGAGTTGTCAGATCCAAACAACAAATTATCGTATGTGATTATTTCTACATATGCATCTTTTATTCGACCGGCCAATTTTTTGGAATTAAATCAATTCCCAAAGGCTAAATTGTTGCTTATTGCTGACGAGGCTCATAACATGGGAGGAGGGCTTGTTGCAAAACGATTGAATGATATTAAATATTTGCGACGGATAGGACTGTCTGCTACACCTGAGCGACAGTTTGATGAAGAAGGAAATTTGCGATTAATGTCATTCTTTGGATGCGATAAAGAATTTACTTTTGAGTACTCAATGGCAGAGGCTATTAGAAACAAAGCATTGTGTAAATATTATTATTATCCTCATCTAGTGGAATTGACTCAAGATGAAATGAGCCAGTACATTGAGCTGTCGAAGAAAATTGCAAAAATCATTAATAGGACCGATGACGATAGTCGAGAAATCTTAAAACGACTTTTGCTGAAACGAAAGCAAATTATACATAAAGCAGAAAATAAGAAAATAGAATTTGAAACAATATTAAAAGATCATCTAAATAAAACCGGTTCTTTAAAATATACGTTAGTATATGTTCCTGAGGGGAACAAATTAGATGATCAAACCGCAGATATTTTCGATACGGTAGAAGGAATTAAGGATGATGAAGATACACTGCATCTTATTGATGAATATACGCGTATCGTAAGAGATATTGACCCGCATATAGTTGTACGTCAATTTACATCAGAATCCATTGACCGTGATTCAATGTTGTTTGATTTTGCGAATGGGAATATTGATGTTTTAACGTCAATGAAGTGTTTGGACGAAGGTGTTGACGTACCACGTAGCGAATTAGCAATCTTTTGTGCCAGCACGGGAAATCCTAGACAGTTTATTCAGCGCCGAGGCCGTGTGCTGAGAACACATAAAGATAAACGATATGCTGTTATTCATGATCTTGTAGTAATCCCAGGTGTGAATTTCGATCCGGAATGCTATGAGTTGGAAAAGAGTTTAGTCTCAACCGAAGTAAAACGAGTCCGAGATTTTGCACTCCTTTCCGAGAATTGTAATGACACACTAAATATTTTAGATGATGTATTAAATCGATATCAAATATCACTTTTTAATTGATACTACTATGGCTACTCATTACACAAATGGAGACAGAATACTGCAAGCAGTATTGGCCGATCCTAAACTTGCCGAATTGGGCGAGTATACACCAACTGGAGATGAAACAGTTGCAGACGCTCTTGATTCTGAAAATGCCACAATACGTGCTGTTGCCATGATTATTGATGGGAATGAGAATCAATATACCCCTAAAGAAATATATACTCAGGTGTCTAATTATCTTACCTCTAGCATATGAAACTAAATAAAATTATTATAAAGAATTTCCGCAGCTATTACGGTGAAAATTGTTTTGAACTGTCGGATGGCTTAACCCTTGTTATTGGAGATAATGGTGACGGCAAAACAACCTTCTTCGAAGCTTTAGAGTGGTTATTTGATACTAGTAAGGATAATAAAAGCGAAAGTAATATATCCGAGATGCGCAAAGCCGAGATGGGGATTGGCGATAGTGATGAGGTATCTGTAACTATGACTTTTGACCATCGTGGAGAAAAGGAAATTTGTAAAAAATTCATTTTCGAAAAAGATACTAATGGATCTGTTAGAACAAGAGATTTTTCTTTTGTTGGATATGAGATTGTGGGAGCAGAAAGGTATAAGCGAGACGGAAAGATATTATTAGAATCCTGTTTTGATACTGTAATACGCCGATATTGCTTATTCAAAGGGGAGCGAGAGTTAAATGTTTTTGATAATAATACTGCTCTCAAGACATTGGTTGACACATTTTCTGGAATCAAACAATTCGATAATCTTGTTGAGTTGACTACGTATTTTGAGCAACAATCTGATAACTTAGTTACCAAAGAGTTAAAAAAAGATAAAAAGCAGGAGGAGGTTATTAAACGACTTGAATATGAATTGAGTAAAGTGCAATCTAATATTTCTGATGTTCGCCATGATATTAGTATCAAAGAGAAGGCTGTATCAGACTATGAGACCAGATTAAGAGTTCTGGAGGAGAACCAGGATGCTTGTGAGAATTTACAGGATATAAATGCTCGAATTGAGCAGAAAAAAATAGAACAGCGTAGACTGATGGGTTATATCAATCTAGACTATAATGCCATGCTACTGGATGATATGTGGATTCTTAGAGCATTTCCTTCTATTTTAAGCGAATATCAGAAAAAAGTTTCATCTCTTAGTCGTGAGAAGAGAAAATTACAAAAGGCAGAGGACGAAAGAATTGCTGTTGAGAAGGGGAAACAAGAAGCAATAAAGGAAATCCAGAAATTGGCCAATGATGCTACACCTCTCCCGTGGAATCTTCCTGATAAGGAGACTATGCAGGAGATGATCGATGATGAAATATGCAAAGTTTGCGGGCGGCCTGCAGAAAAGGGAAGTGACGCATATAACTTTATGGTTAATAAACTTAATGAGTATCTTGATCATATTCGTAAAGAATCAGAGGCTGCTCAACAGCAAGAGACTCCAATTAAGCCTCTCTTTGAGAACACATACATAAATGAGCTGCATACACGTAGCATTCAGTTGAGTGGTGATACAGAGCAGGAATTGATGGGGTTGGCAACCGCTATTGCCGATAGGTTATCTTTTGTGCAAAGCAGAAAGCAGGATTTGGAGAGAGTAAATAAAGACCTTACAGAGGCAGAAGATGCAAAAATGCAGCTCCTTATTCAGACCCCTGATCTTACGGAAGAGATGCTTATCAAGAACTTTAAGGATTTTAAAGGCCTTTCTGATAGCAGCAAGCGAGCATCATTAGATCTTCAAGAATTGAATCATGAGCTTGAAGTGTTAGAGGCCCAAAAGCAGGAACTAAAAGAACGACAAAATCAGATAGTCCCATCAAATGGAATCGTAAGAGTTTATCAGAAAGTCCATATTACGCTTGAACGAATCATGAAAGCGTTTGAGGCGGCAAAGAATAGAAATGTAGAAGAATTTATTCAAACCCTTGAGGAGCAGGCTAACATATATCTCAAGAAGCTCAATGCTGATGATTTTCGTGGCGTTATTAAGATAAAAAGAACCGCAGACGGTTCAGCACGAATAAACCTATATAGCTCTAATGATACCTTGATAGCTAATCCAGGTGGTGCTCAAAAGACCACGATGTACATGTCTGTCCTTTTTGCTATATCAAAGATTACTACTCTTAAGAGGGATGAAGATTATCCGTTGATTTTTGATGCTCCGACTTCATCGTTTGGAGAATTCAAAGAGGATATATTCTATAATATTATTGATAATATTGATAAGCAATGTGTTATCTTTACGAAAGATCTGTTGAGATATGATAGGGACACGGAAAAGCGAGAACTTGATTTTGATAAGATAAATCAGCTTTCTTGCTCTGTTTATCGTATACAGAAAGCTCCAGGATATGATGAAGAAGATTTGTCAACTATTAGAACAATAACCGAAAGAATTAAATAGATCATGGCAGAGAAACTATATGATTTATGGGCAAAACGTAATCCTAATTGGGAGAAACGTTTTGAAGACTCTATCATTAAGAACTTCAGTGATTATGGTAAGGGTGTAACCACGTTAGGAGAGGCTAAGGGAAAACTGTTTGGTGCTGGTTACGAAGTTTTCATCATAGCATTTTTTATTGGTCTGTATTACAACCAAAGACGGAAACTCATAGATGATAGCACGAAAATTAAATCGTTAGGACAACCTATTCAATATTGGGGTAATATTGATTCGGTAAAAGGAAGAAAAGCCTATCCTAAATTGAAGGAGTTTATTTTTACAGCATTAGTTGCTAAAACCGATTTTGATTTTATAGCGCTTGATAAAGGTCTAGTAACACCTCGTAAAGCGGTTGATGCCTTAATGCAAACAATGGAAGAGTATGCTAATTGGGGCTTCCATTTTATGGAAGACAAATTGATGGATAACCCTAATTACTTTTATAGAGAAACAGCTTTTCTTGAGGTTTTTTTAACTTTTGACGCAAGTACAACAGAGTCGGCCGAAGATGAACCAGAGTCATTAGACTAGAATGTAATATACAGACTATCAAAACTTCTGTTCGCTTCAAAGACTTGTTGTAAGGTCAGGAACGAAGATGTAGTATTGCTATTTATGGGGCTAAAAATAAAGAAAGTAAACTCAATCAATAGAGCAATCCATATCTTTGAATTGTTTTAGATTTTTAAATGAGATATAAATCGCAGTATGCCTGATATTATATCTGTGATACCCCAAAATATATGTTGTAACGTATATAAATAATGAAATTAATAAAAAACAATTAGATTAAAAGTTGAATTTTAAACTATGGATGTTATGAAGGTACAAGAAGCAATACAGATCATAAAAGAACAAATATTGCAGTGTGAACGAGATGGTGAAATGTTCGATTTGCCAAAAATAGAAAATACAAAAGTAGAAATAAACGATTTGCCTAATGAGGGAGCAGATTTACTCCATCGGGAATATAAAATAAATTTTCCTGATGGCGAGTATATTCATATAGACTATCATTCAAAAGATAAATGTCGCACATTCCAGATTAATCCGGATCGTAGCGTGATACTGGTAAAATGTTCTTTACCTGAATTGGATTTTACCTGCTCATGGGATGAAAAATATTAATATTTAATGATTATGAGTTACTATAGAGAAATTAAGTGCCCAAAATGTGGTACATTAGTAGGCATTAAGGAAGTTAATGTCATAATGCCATATAAGACTGTAGAGACAGCCGAGTGTCCTGTCTGTGGAGAAACTATCTTTAGACACAATAGTAGAGGTGACTTTGAATCCGAAATCATTTCAACCGAAAACACAATCGAGCCATATAAATCAAATAATGTTTATAGAGATTGATTCAATTGATATTATTGCTTTTCTTAGAAAAGAATGCTTTTCGTTATGATTTTGAGATTCTGCCCTCTAAGATTCTTTATTTAACAAAAGCAATAGAATCAGAGAACGATATGCTGTTCTCCAAAGTGAGTCTGATATAGGAATCATAAAGAAATTTTCCAGATTTATAGAATAGACCTGTAAAAAGAAAACAAGAGCTAAACAAGTGAAAATAAATACTCTGTTTTATAGGTATTTAAGTGTATATACTTCTTTTCAGTTGCTTTCATTGTTTTCAGTTGATTGGTTCTTATTCGGTACATTTTTGTTTCTTATTTGTTCCTCGATTCGGATTATTATTCCTACCTTTGCAACAGAAATAACAAGTAAAGGAATTGAATATGCCACGAGTAAAGAAGCCGACAAAAGTCAAAGAACCGATCCGTCTTCGGATGAAGCCGTTGAGCGACGGAAGCAAGAGTTTGTATCTGGATATTTACCGCGACGGAAAGCGGACATACGAGTACCTCAAAATGTATATCATCCCGGAAACGGACAATAATGCCCGGAAACGGAATCAAGCCACGATGGATGCGGCCAATGCAATCAAATCGAAGCGCATCATCGAATTGACTAATGGGGAAGCGGGTATCGAGAACAGGGAAAAGGTATTCTTGCTCGATTGGATGAATACATATAAGGAGAATCAGGCAAAGCGAGGCAAAAAGGACGGAAACCAAATCGCAGTTACCATTCGCATCCTGAAAGATTATGCAGGAGAACGGATGACGATGGATCGAATCGACAAAGCGTTCTGCCAGGACTACCTCGATTATCTGATGACGGAATATCGTCCCAAAGGGAAACGTGTGTCGAACTTTACGCTCCACACCTACTACCGTATCCTTAACGGAGCTTTGAACGCTGCCGTTCGTGCGGAGATTATCAAAGTCAATCCGTTTACCAAAATCAATAATTCGGATAAGATTCGCCTGCCGGAGAGCAAACGGTCGTATATGACTATCGAAGAAGTTCGGGCATTGATTGCCACACCGATGAATAATGAGGCGGTGAAGTCCGCTTATTTGTTCTCCTGCTTCTGTGGATTGCGTGTAAGCGATATTGTGGGATTGAAGTGGAAAGACGTCTTCGTCGATAGAGGACAATACCGATTGGCAGTGTCCATGCAAAAGACCAAAGAGCCGATTTACCTGCCTCTTTCTCCAGAAGCGTTGAAGTGGATGCCGGAACGGGGAGATAAAACGGCGGATGACCATGTATTCGATTTGCCGAGTCCGTCGATGATGAATATACTCATCAAGCCTTGGGCGAAAGCTGCAGGAATCGACAAACGATTTACATTTCATGTAGCCCGCCATACGTTCGCTACGATGATGCTGACGCTCGGTGCAGATCTCTATACTACCTCGAAGTTGCTCGGTCATGCCGATGTGAAAATGACGCAAGTGTACGCCAAAATCATCAACCAGAAAAAGGACGATGCCGTCAATTTGGTAAACGGATTGTTCGATTAGTCTAATGTAAATCGTAGCATTGTTGAGTGCTATAAAATGGTACTGTTTCCATATCTGCATATGGCCAAATTTAGGTTTACTTTAATCGGGGTACGTATAGGAAAAAAACAAAGTAAAGTGATTATAATGGCATAAATCATATTGACCACCACAAACTATTTTTATAGTGTTGGGTGGTCAATATTTTGTAGGTAGCCAAATCATTATTGAATGACTGCTTCCTCAATTCGTTTCTGTATTTTCTACCTCCATCCCATGAACATGCGGGCCGTTTCGGCATCGTGGTGGTCGAAGAAAAGACTTTTGCCCGTGTCGAGCGTGGCGATGGCAGCCATATCTTCGTCGGAGAGCAAGAAATCGAATATGTCGATGTTCTGCTGCATCCGTTCGATGTGGGTCGATTTGGGGATGATGACAACACCGCGCTGGATGAGCCAGCGCAGGGCGACCTGCGCCACCGATTTGCCGTATTTACTGCCGATTTCGGCCAGCAGCGGATTGGTGAAGAATCCGTTGCGGCCCTCGGCCAGCGGACCCCACGACATGATGCGCGTGCCGAACTCCTCCATGATTTGCTGCGGTTCTACCTGCTGATCGAAGACGTGCGTTTCGACCTGATTGACCGCCGGAACAATTTCCATGTTGCTGGCGATGTCGATGAAATGGTCAGGATAGAAATTCGAGACGCCGATAGCGCGGAGTTTTCCTTCTTTATACGCCTCTTCCAATGCGCGGTATGCGCCATAGCGGTCACAGAAAGGCTGGTGCAGCAGCATCAGGTCGATGTAGTCGGTCTGCAACTTACGCAAACTCTCGTCGATGGAGGCTTTGGCCTTTTCGTAACCGTAGTTTGAAATCCATACTTTCGACACGAGGAAAATTTCCTTGCGGTCGATGCCGCTTTTGCGCACGGCATTGCCCACGCCCTCCTCGTTGTGGTAAGCCTGCGCCGTGTCGATCATACGATAGCCTACACTGAGGGCATCCGCGACGCAACGCTCGCACTCGGCGGGCGATACCTGATAGACGCCGTAGCCCATCTGGGGCATTTCGACGCCATTGTTCAATTTTACCGTATTCATTGCTCGATCCATTTTTTGATTTCTTCCGATTTGGCAGGCAGGCGAAGTCCTTTTCTGATTTTCAAATCAGGATAGCCTTTTTTCAGTGTGGCATCGGCTTCCGACATCGGGCTTTCGTAAGAGGTACAGAAAGGAAGTATAACCTTGCCTTTCAGTTGTTCGCCGTAATTATCGAGAAAAGTGCGGATAACTGCCGGTTCTTCGTGCCACCAGATGGGGAAACCGACAAATACCGTATCGACCTTTGTGAAGTCGATATCGACCGATTTGATAGCCGGCCGAAGCGACTGGTTGAGGTGTTCCTGCGTGCAACGGGACTGTTCGTTAGTCCAATCGACATCTTCCGATGAATAGGGTCGTTCGGGCAAAAGCCGGATCATTTTGGCACCTGTCGCTTCAGCAACCTGCTTGGCGGCAAGTTCGGTATTACCGGAGTGTGTGAAATATACGATTACCGATTTCATGTTACTGTCATTTTTTGTCTGAGCCTGTACCATACAGCCTGATATGGCCAACACCACGGCCATAACAAAGATGTATTTGAATATGTTCATAATTATCAAGATTATATGTTATTCGATTAATCCGATCTCTTTAAGCCATGATGAAATGTTCTGTTCGTTGATTCGTCCGCTCGTCAATCCCTCGCCGGTCAGATGCGCGGCATCGGGTGTAAGTTCCACGATACGTGCCAGCGTTTCGTCGCGGTAGGTGGCGGCGTAGGTGCAGAACGGAACAACAGTCTTTCCTTTGAAATCGTAGCTCTCGGTAAAGGTGCAGATAATCATCGGCGTAGTCCACCACCATACGGGGCAGCCGATGAATATCGTGTCATAGTCCGCCCAGTTTTCCACCGTTGCGGCAATCGCCGGACGGGCATTGTTGTTTTTCTCTTCGAGTGCAACTTCCGTACAAGGGGTGTATTCCGTAGGATAAGGTACGACCGGCTCGATGCGGAAAACATCCGCTCCTGTCTGCTCTACGATTTCCTGCGCCATACGCCCGGTTGTGCCGCCCCAACTGAAATAGGCTACCAGGATTTTGCTGCCGCCGTTCGGCGTGTCGGGATTGTCACCGGGTTGATTCGGGTCATCGGGCGTTTCCGGCGTGTCGGGATCATCAGGTGTGTCGTCTCCGTCGTCCGGATTCACGGGCGTTTCGATATCCGAAGTCTGGGGTTCATTCTCATCTTCGGGCGAGCAGGCGCCGAATGCCATGACGGCCGCAGCCATCATCAGATAGATCAGATACTTTTTCATGTCTACATTATTGTTTATTGATTGTTTTTGCAATTCTCCGGATGCAAAGTTAGATACGTCCGTTCATACCGGCGGAACAAAAA
>ENA-OPSV01001096-OPSV01001096.1-human-gut-metagenome-genome-assembly--contig:-NODE-1096-length-19507-cov-2.107907_pt1 | contig 19507 bp, 15 predicted proteins | sample MGYA00241460_ERZ501912 | MGnify/ENA primary metagenome ERZ501912 (study PRJEB25962, sample SAMEA2042402) | human gut metagenome | biome: human gut; feature: human-associated habitat; material: faeces...
AGGAGTTTGCAGCTTCTCTTCAAATTCTTCAGAGCAACTTCTCCCATGTGGGCGATGGCCTTACCTGCCTCTGAAATAGCCTTATATGCACCAAAAGCTGTCAAATCAGAAATAGCATAAAGTGCAGTAAACTCTTCTTTTGACTGCAATAATTCTTTTGTTACTTCATAACCGTTTGCCACTGAATATTCAGGAATATCATCTTTCATATATCTTACAAGGTTTTCATTCACTTTAATGCCATTATCTGCCAAAGCTTCCCTGTACCCCTTTAATCGAAGACCACCTACTGCCTGATCACTACTTTTACCTGAAATCATAGCTATCTTCTTATGACCTTTTTTGCAAAGATAATCTACTGCTCTGTAGCTTTCCTTTTTATCATCAATAGAAACTGATGAACACTTTCTTTTTGGTGCTGTCATATTAACAGCTACAGTACACAGTACATATGGTACTCCTATTTCTTCAAGCCTTGTGTCAAGATAATCCATCTGTCCACCAAGAAAAATTAAGCCCTTTAATCGTTTCTCCTTTGCAAGCTGTACTGCTACACTTACATCATCCTGGTCCTCACCTACTGCATGAAGTAAAAATGTATATTCATGTTTTTTAAGTTCTTCCTCAAATATTTTTAACATTCCCTGAAAGAACTGGTTATCAATACCTTTTATTAACAGTGCTATCGTATTAGATTCTGTCATTTTCAAATTTCTGGCACTATTGTTAGGAACATAATTATATTCTTTTATAACCTTAAGAATTCTTTTTCTGGTATTCTGATTAATTCCTGGATCATCATTAATTGCTCGAGAGACAGTGCTAATTCCAACTCCGCATATTTTCGCTATGTCTTTAATAGTTAAATTTGCCACGCCTTTCCCCTTTCGTTATATATAATTATATATTTTTTAATTCCACAATCTGGTATTCTATCATATACATGTTATTTATGCAAAAAGCTGCGAAAAGAATATATCCATCGCAGCTTTTATATGCTATGTTATTATTTTATCCTCTACCATAAATAACTGTTAATTCTTTTATTGTATTGGATAATTTCTTTGTAATTTGTGTGGATTTTGCACGCCAGCACCAGTTACCTCCCAACGTTGATGGTGTATTCATTCTTGACTTGTTATCAAGATGTAAATAATCCTGCATAGGAATAATACATGTATTGGCAGTAGATGCCTGAGCCATGCGAATAACTTCATCAACTAATTCTGACTTGTCTTCTACTTTTCTTCCTATGTATTTTTGAATCATCTCTATTTCTTCCGGTTCAATACTGTCTAACCATCCCTTTAACGTTTCGTTATCATGAGTTCCTGTATACACTACACAGTTTTTGTCATAATTGTATGGTAAATAATCTCTCGGTCCGGATGAATCCCTGCTGTCAAAAGCAAATTCCAAAACCTTCATATTCGGAAATCCCGAATCATTAACCAGCTGTCTTACTGAATCAGTTATGTATCCCAAATCCTCAGCTATAATATTAACATTACCTAAGCAATATTTTATAGCATTAAATAAATCTATTCCAGGTCCTTTCTCCCAATGTCCGTTCGTTGCATCCTTATCACCTGCAGGTATTGAATAATATTCATCAAACCCTCTAAAATGATCTATTCGTACAACATCATATAACTGAACACTTCTTTCTATTCGCTTTATCCACCAATCATAATTAGTCTGCTTATGATATTCCCACTTGTATAAGGGATTTCCCCAAAGCTGTCCTGTTGCAGAAAATCCATCCGGTGGACAACCTGCAACAGCTGTAGGCTTTCCATCATTATCCATTTGGAATAACTCAGGATGTGACCAAACATCTGCACTATCATAAGCCACATATATTGGAATATCTCCAATAATTTTTATACCATTGTCGTTGGCATATTTTTTCAATTTATACCACTGCCTATAAAATTCATATTGAACAAATTCATAAAATTCAATTTCTTCACTTAGCTCTTTTTTGTAATATTCCATAGAATATTCCCATCTAAGCTTTATATCTTCAGCCCAATTATCAAAGCTTCTGCCTTCAAATCTTTCCTTTATGGCCATGAACATTGCATAATCATTTAACCAATAGCAGTTTTCATCTTTAAACTTTTTGAACTCCTCTTTTTCACCAATGTTACTTTTCTTGTACGCTTTCTTTAAAAGTTTAAATCTGCCGTTATACAATTTTTCATAGTCAACTGTGTCAGCCCTGTTGCCAAACTTTACCTTTTTGCATTCCTCTTCTGTTAACAATCCCTGATCTATTAGATCTTCTAAACTGATAAAGTAAGGATTTCCTGCGTATGTAGAAAATGACTGATATGGTGAATCTCCATAACTTGTTGGTCCTATAGGTAGTATCTGCCAATATTTTTGATTGGAATTTTTCAAAAAATCCACAAACTTATATGCTTCCTTTGAAAAACTTCCAATGCCATATTTTCCCGGCAAACTTGAAATTGGTAATAAAATTCCACTAGCCCTCATAGCTTCTCCTCATATGTTACTTAACCTTTTACTGCTCCTGCAGCTACACCCTTAATAATATGCTTCTGACATGTTAAGTAGAAGAATATTACAGGTATAATACTTAAAATGATAAGTGCCATTATTGCACCTAAATCTACTGAACCGTAGCTTCCCTGTAAGTACTGAATATGAATTGGAATAGTTCTGTACTGATCAAGATCAAGAACCAAATATGGAAGTAAGTAATCGTTCCATATCCACATAATTTCAAGAATACCTACAGATATTAATGTTGGTTTTAACATTGGAATAATAACAATAAAGAATGTTCTGATTGGTCCACATCCATCAATTGCTGCTGCTTCTTCAATCTCAAGTGGTAAACCTTTAATAAATCCTGTGAACATAAATACTGCCATACCTGCACCAAATCCTAAATATATAACCGGAATAGTCCAAGGTGTATTAAGTCCCAATGAATCTGCCGTATTTGACAATGTGAACATTACCATCTGGAATGGTACTACCATTGAAAATACAAACAAGTAATATACTATCTTACAAACCATGCTGTCAACTCTTGCTATGTACCATGCTGCCATTGATGTACAAATCAAAATCAACGCTGTTGATAAAACTGTAATTACAAAACTATATAATACCGATTTAAAAAACGGATAATTTCCAAATGTAAAACCTTTGATATAGTTTGCCCAACCTACTAACGCCTCACCAGTAGGCCATGCAAATGTGTCTGTTTTTACAAAGGTGTTAGCTTTGAAAGAGTTCATTAACACAATAAATATAGGACAAACATAAACTAAAGTTACAATTGTCATTATTGTAGTCAACAGTTTTCCATGTTTTAATGGAATTTCACTTGTCTCTTTCATTTTTTTCTTTTTCGGTGTAGCTTTCACTGTAGAATCTTTAATTGTTGAATTCACTGTCTTCTCATTGTTCATTACTGCTGCACCTCCTTAGATCTTGTTGCCTTAAGCTGGATAATTGATATACCTGCAACTAAGATAAAGAATATAACGGCTTTCGCCTGGGCAACTCCCTTACCTGTAAGAGACTGTCCGTAAAATGTGTTGTAAATGTTAAGTGCCAACATTTCTGTTGTCTTTATAACTGAACCATCCTTTAACTGTTCAAACGGCTGTCCGTTTGTTAAAGCTAAGTTCTGATCAAAAAGTTTAAATCCATTTGTTATTGTTAAGAATAAACAAATTGTAATTGATGGCATAATATTTGGAATTGTAACTCTTGTCAATGTCTGCCATTTTGTTGCTCCATCAATTTTTGCTGCTTCAATTAATTCTCCCGGAACTGCCTGCAAACCTGCAATATATATAATCATCATATATCCTATCTGTTGCCAGCACATAAGAATAATTAATCCCCAGAAGCCATATCTTGTTTCCATAAGAATTGAAGTATTAATTTTTCCTAAAACGCCATTGAAAATCATACTCCAAATATAACCAAGAACAATACCACCTATAAGGTTAGGCATAAAAAATGCTGTTCTGAATAAGTTTGCTCCCTTAATCCCCAATGTTAATAAATATGCTATTAAGAAAGCTAACACATTTATTATAAATAGGGATACTATTGCATACAAAGCTGTATACCAAAATGCATGTATAAATGACGCATCATTAAATGCATCCATATAATTTCTAAAACCTACAAAAGAAGCATCACCTATTGTAACAAATTTACAAAATGATAAATAAATACCTCTCAAGAAAGGATATATAAATCCAATGCAAAATGCTAAAAATGTAGGTGCTAAAAATAGAAGAAAGCATCTTTGAATAGGTTTGCGAAGAAGTTTAGAATTTACAGATGTTCCACCATTATGTTTTTTCTTTTTTCCTTTCACTTCAATCTCCTCCTAATTCTTATTCAAAATAGAATTTTCAAAATTTTTCTATTTTTTAATAAAGGGGCAGACACTGCCTGCCCCACAATGTATTAATAATTTAATTATGATTTTATATTTATCAATCTAAAACCTTATTACTTGTTAGCTGCTTTGTACTGAGTAGCCCAGCCCTGAACGAATGCTGTCTTAACATCATCCCATGATCCGCCTGCATCATATTTGTTCATTGCTGCTACAAGACTTGCTCTCCATTCATCTACGTTAGGTGTGTAGTTAAATGACCAGTCAACATTGTAATTTCCTGCTTCAAGTAAATCGTTAGCATTCTTTAAGAATACGTTACCGCTGTCTGCTGCCTTCTTATAAGGGATTGCACCAAACTGTTCTGCCATAACTTTTGTTCCTTCTTTTGATGTTACTAACCATTTCATAAATTCAAGTGTTGCCTTCTGATCTGCTTTTGAAGCCTTAGCATTAACTGCCCAACAGTTTTCTGTTCCTGAACAAAGACCTGCTTTTTCTTCACCTTCAACTCCACAGTAAATTGGAATCATCTGCATATCATCGTCTGAAATTGACTTTTTCAAAGCATCATATTCCCATGTACCATTCTGGTAGAATACTGCTTCGCCCTTCTTGAATTCGGCTTCAGCATCGTAACCACCTGTTGCCAAAGTTTTCTTGTCGTATTTGCTGTTGTTGATATATAAATCCCAAACATTTTTGAAGTTATCTAAGTATGTTCCCTTAATTTCTGCAGGAGCTTCTTTCCATCCGTCATCTCTTCCTTCATAGAATAAAGGCATATTAGCTAAATGTCCTGTGAATCTCCAAGATGAAGCGTCATCCATACCTGATGATGTAAATGCATCAAATCCAAGCTTGTCTGCTCTCTTGTGGATATCTTCTGCAACTGACTTTAATGAAGCGAAATCCTTAATGTCTGTAATTTCATATCCTGCTTTCTTAAGTAATTTCTTATTTACAATAATTCCGTAACTTTCATAACAATAACCCATTGACGCAACCTTGCCGTTTTCATCTTTTAAGTTAAATGCATCTGTACTTAATTCTTTGTAAACATCTGTATCTTTAAGATCGATGCAATAATCATCCCAAGTCTTAACTGCTGCCTGGTTACCAACAACAAATAATGTTGGAGCTGCTGATTTACCCATCTCAGATGTTAATGTTGAATTGTAGTTTCCTGAAGCTGCTGTAACTACTTTTACTTTTACTCCATTTTCTTTTTCGTATGTCTTTGCAATTCCCTGTAAAGCTTCATCTGCTTCCGGTTTAAAGTTTAACCAGTAAACTGAACCCTTTGAATCTGAGCTTGCTTTGTCGCTCTTTGAACTGCTACCGCAACCTGCTAATAACCCTGCTACCATTGTTGCACACAATGCTACACTTAATAATTTCTTACGCATATTCATTTCTCCTTTTTATTTAAAATATGTATTTAGGTTATCCGTCATTTTCAAATAAATGTTGGTACTTACAATTTATTTGTAAACGTTTCCTATGTCCTGATAGTAGCACTTTTCGGAAACGTTTACAATACTATTTTCACCTTTTTTTCGCAATTCGGCCTTTTAGCTAATTTACAGTTCTTTCTTTTGTGCATATTGTATAGTATTAGTAACGTTTTTATATATTTTTTATGCATTTGAAATATATTTGTTATTTTTCTTTCTAGTGAATATGCTATTATATGAGAGTATTTTTTTTGTTTTATTGGTATTTTTTTTTTGAGTTTTTTCTTAATTTTTATAGTTTTCAGATACGATTTTAAAAGTATTTAATTCCATATATTTTAGATTTGTTTAATTCAGTTTTAATAAAGAAGAAGCCACACACTTATATGTGCGACTTCTCTTTTTAAGCTAAAAATTATTTATTATCTGAGCATAATATGCTACTGTTCCAATTTCCAAATATCTCTATTATATTCTTCAATTGTTCTATCTGATGAGAAATATCCTGCTTTTGCAATATTTACAAGCATCTTCTTAGCCCAATCATGTCTATTTTCATAATCAGCATAGGCCTGCTCTCTTGTTTTTACATATGCATCAAAATCAGGGAATGTCATAAACCAGTCTTTTCCAATAAGTTCATTTGAAAGTCTTTCAAGACGTTCCTTGTTACCTATGGACATAAGTTCGCTTCCTGTTATAAAATCAACTGCTTCTTTAATAACCGGATTATTGTTATAGTACTGTGCAGCACAATAGCTTCCGTTAGCATATCTTTCTACAACAGTTTCACTTAAATCACCAAAAATGTAAATATTGTCATCTCCAACAAGATCATGGATTTCTACATTAGCACCATCTTCAGTACCTAAAGTTACTGCTCCATTAAGCATAAATTTCATATTACCTGTGCCACTTGCTTCTTTTGATGCAAGTGAAATCTGTTCTGAAATGTCGCATGCAGGAATTAACTTTTCAGCCCATGTTACATTATAGTTTTCAACCATTACAACTTTAAGGTATGGACTAACCTCAGGGTCATTATTTATTAATTCCTGAAGGCAAAGTATAAGATGAATTATGTCCTGTGCAATAATGTATGCAGGAGCTGCCTTTGCTCCAAAAATTACTGTTATTGGAGTTGTTGGCTTTTTGCCTGCTTTAATTTCTAAATATTTATGAATTATATATAATGCGTTTAATTGCTGACGTTTATATTCGTGAAGTCTCTTAATTTGAATATCAAAAATAGAGTTTTCATTAATTTCTACATTCTGTCTTTCCATTAAGGCATTCTTTAATTCTGCTTTCTTTGTGTTTTTAATACTAAGAATCTTGTTTAATACTTCCTCATTGTCTTTATAATCCAAAAGTTTTTCTAATTCTGTCGCATCTTTCTTAAATCCATCCCCAATAAGTGATGTAATAAGCTCTGTAAGCTGTGGATTGCTATGAATAAGCCATCTTCTAAACGTAATTCCATTAGTCTTATTATTAAACTTTTCAGGATAGATTTTATAAAAATTATTTAATTCTACATTCTTAAGAATATCTGTATGAAGTGACGCCACGCCATTAACACTTGATGAATAATGAATGTCAATGTGAGCCATGTGTACTCTTTCTTCCCTATCGATAATGTAAACTGAACCATCATCATACTTTCTTCTTACTTTATCATCTAATACTTCAATAATAGGAATAAGCTGTGGCACCGCCTTCTTAAGATATGATATAGGCCACTTCTCTAGAGCTTCTGCTAAAATTGTATGATTAGTATACGCACATGTCCTTGTTACAGCTTCAATGGCATCATCCATTTCAAGTCCTCTTTCTACCATTAAACGGATAAGTTCAGGAATAACCATTGTTGGATGTGTATCATTAATCTGTATAACTGCATAATCAGCTAAGTCATATAACTTGCATCCTTTTTCTACTGCTTCATCAAGAATTAATTGAGCTGCACTTGATACCATAAAATACTGCTGATAAATTCTAAGAATTCTACCTGCATCATCACTGTCGTCAGGATAAAGGAATAGTGTAAGATTCTTTTCAATATCCTCTTTGTTAAAATTAATTCCGTCTTCTACAATATTTTCATCTACACTTTCAATATCAAATAAGTGAAGTTTATTAGTTGTGCTGTCATAACCTGTCACATCAATATCATACATTCTTGAAGTAACATTCATATCTCTAAACTTAACTGTATATGTTACATCAGTCTTTGTAAGCCAACTTTTTTCTGTAAGCCATGGATCTGGAATTGTAGTCTGCGCATTATTCTTAAATACCTGTCTGAATAATCCGAAATGATAGTTTAATCCTACTCCGTCACCATTAAGTCCTAATGTTGCAATAGAATCCAGAAAGCAAGCTGCAAGTCTTCCAAGTCCTCCGTTTCCAAGAGATGGCTCCTTTTCAAATTCTTCTATTTCACATAAATCCTTGCCATTTTTTGCAAGTTCTTCTTTTATGTCATCATAAATTCCAAGATTAATAAGGTTATTAGACAAAAGCTTTCCTATTAAAAATTCTGCTGAAATATAGTATAATTTCTTCTTTGAATTTTTATGCTGTTTTCCTTCTGCCATTGTTTTTACCAAAGTAAGTAAAGCATTGTAAATTTCCTCGTTTGTACATTCTGAAATTGACTTATTATACTCTGATTTAATAATTTCCGAAAGATTCATTTTAATACCTCCTAAAAAAATGTGGTTTTATATTTGTGACTATATTATAATATTGTTATCATTAAAAATATTGCATTATAGTTTTGTTTTTTTGCACAATACTATCTTTTTTGATTTTGGGAGGTACTTTATGGAGAAGAATCAATACGAAATTTACCACGAAAACAAAAAACATACGCCCAATGATTTTCCTTATAATACTTATTTGTGCTCTATTCCACTAGATTTCAAATCAGTTAATCTTCACTGGCATAACGAAGTTGAACTAATTGTAATCAAAAAAGGACAGGGGTTAGTTAATGTTAATCTTGTAACGTATACTGTTAACGCCGGTGATGTTGTTTTCGTCTTTCCGGGACAACTTCATTCTATTAGCCAAAAAGATTATAGTATTATGGAATATGAAAATATTCTTTTTAAATCAAGTCTTCTTAAATCTTCAGGCTATGATTTGTGCAATGACAAGTTTATTCAACCTTTACTTTCAGGAAATCTAAATATATATCCTGTAATTAATAGTAACTTTGATTTTCACGACTCTCTCTATTCTTTAATTAACGAAATAGATAAATTGTGTGACAAACGTCCTTATGCATATCAGCTAGCTGTTAAATCTTATCTTTTTCAGATTTTTTACCTTCTGATATCCAATTGTGGGCGAAATGAAATTAAACCAATTAGCAAAAAAGCTCTTGAAAAAATAAAAACAATTCTTTCTTATGTTGCTGAACATTTTCAGGATAATATCTCCATAGAAGAAATTGCCGGTCATTGCTTCTATAGTAAATCATATTTTATGAAGTTCTTTAAAGAAACCATGGGGATGAGTTTTGTACAATATCTTAACGATTACAGACTCGAAGTTGCAGCAAAACTTCTTACCACAACTTCTGATGACATAATTAATATTGCAATAAATACCGGTTTTGATAATTTGTCCTATTTTAACAGGTGTTTCAAAAAGAAATACGGAATTACACCGGGTAAATATAGAAAAGATGCCAGAGATTAATTTTTAAACATTATCATAAATCTCTCCTCTAAAAGCAGTATTGTGTTATACTTTGTAAAAATTATGCAAGAATTATAGTTTTTTTTATTTTATAATAGCAGTATAATACACAAAGCAATATTTCCCAATATGATTCTATAATTAAAGAATTGTAAGATTGCAAGGCATGGAATAATCCGTGTAATCAAATAATCAATACAAAAGAAAGAGTTTGCCTTAATTAATATGGCAATAACGAGGTAAAAGCAATGAAAAAAAAGTGGTGGCATGACAAAGTAGCTTATCAGATATATCCAAAAAGTTTTCTAGACAGTAATGGAGATGGAATCGGAGATTTAAGAGGTATTATTTCTAAGCTTGATTATTTAAAGGATTTAGGAGTTGATATTATTTGGCTTTCTCCTATTTACAAATCACCTTTTGTAGATCAGGGATATGATATTTCTGACTATTATTCTATTGCTGAAGAATTTGGTACAATGGAAGAATTTGACGAATTGTTGGCAGAAGCTAAAAAACGTAATATGTATATTATTATGGACTTGGTTATTAATCACTGTTCAGATAAACACGAATGGTTCCAAAAAGCTTTAGCTGACCCTGATGGGGAATACGCCGATTATTTCTATTTTAGAAAAGGTAAAAACGGCAATCCACCTAGCAATTACCGTTCTTATTTTGGTGGCAATTGTTGGGAACCGGTTCCCGGAACTGACAAATATTATTTCCATATGTTTGCCAAAGAACAGCCTGATCTAAATTGGGAAAATCCTACATTACGCAAGAAACTTTACGATATGATTAACTGGTGGCTTGAAAAAGGTTTGGCCGGTTTTAGAATTGATGCAATTATTAACATCAAAAAAGATTTAGACTTTCCTAATCTTGAACCTGACGGTGCAGACGGTCTTGCCGGTTGTTGGCGAATGGTTGAAAATGTTGAAGGTGTTGGTGAATACTTAGAAGACCTTAAGAAAAATACTTTTGAAAAGTACGATGCCTTTACCGTTGCTGAGGTTTTCAATATGCATAAAGATGAGCTTTCACAATTTATCGGTGAAAACGGACACTTCTCTACTATTTTTGATTTTAGTGCCCATGCCCTTAGCAACGGTGCCCATGGCTGGTACGATGCACCTGATATTAATTTTAATGATTGGCGTAAAACCATTATAAACTCACAGCTTCAGGTTCAAAAATGTGGTATTGAAGCTAATATTATTGAAAACCATGATGAACCTAGAGGTGTTTCAAGATTTTTGCCTGAATATGCAAGAAATCCTCTTGGAACAAAGATGCTCGGAACTGTAAGCGTACTTCTTCGCGGAATCCCTTTTATTTATCAGGGACAGGAAATCGGAATGCAGAATGCCGTTTGGAACGATGTTAAAGAATATAACGACATTAACACAATTGACCAGTATAATCTCGCCATAAGTGCCGGTCTATCAGATAAAGAAGCTTTGGCTGTATGTAGCAAAATGAGTCGTGACAATGCCAGAACTCCTGTACAATGGAGTGATTCTGATAATGCCGGTTTTACAACAGGAACTCCTTGGCTTAAAGTTAATTCTAACTATAAGGACATTAACGTACAAAATCAGGAAAACGACCCTGACTCTGTTTTAAATTACTACCGAAAGTTAGTGGCTACACGTAAATCTCCTGAATACAAAGAAGTATTCACTTACGGTGTATTTGAACCTGCCTATGAAGATACTGAATATGTAATGGCTTATTATCGTGTATCAGACAACCAGCGCATCCTTGTAGCTGCAAACTTTGGAAAAGATGCTAAAACTATAGAATTGAATTTTCCTGTTAAAAAAGTTGTTCTTTCAAATGTTGGAAGAAAGGAAATTAATGAAGTTTCACTTAAATTAGATAGTTGTGAAGTTATAGTAATTGAATGTGGGGAATAGGTAACGCTATTAATTTTATTAAAAAAGGAGAGGGTTCGAATCACCCTCTCCACCAATTAAACTGTTTTCAATTTTTTGTAATCCTATAACTATTCTTAAAGACAACATAATTTACCAAAATTCAGTTAAAATTCATAATTCTTTTCTATCTCTCTAAAAAGAATCACTTCTTTCTGGTTCTTGCTATGCTCTCCTATCATTTTTTCCATCCATACCATATCGTACCATCTGTTAAATTTGTAGCCACATTTTTTGAATGTGCCGATAAATCTATAGCCTAAATGTTCATGGTATTGAACGCTATTCTTTGTTAAGTATTGGTCTTCTACTTCAGGATACCCAATACAGGCATAAAGATTTGTTATGTTCTGGGCTTTCAGTGCTTTCTCCAAAGCTTCGTAAAGTTCCTTGCCATAGCCTTTTCCCCGTGCATCCTTATCTAAATAGATTGTTGTTTCAACTGCCCAATCATAGGCTGCCCTATCCTTAAATGTGTTGGCATAGGCGTAGCCTACTATTTTTCCGTCAACCTCTGAAACCAAATATGGATACATTGCCTTTATTGTTCTAATGCGATACTTAAATTCATCCAACGCAGGCGTATCATACTCAAATGTTATTGCCGTATTTTCAACATAATATGAATAAATTCTAAGTAACTCTTCTGCATCTTCTTCTGTAGCAAACCTAATCATAACTTCCAGCCTTTCCCAAACAATTTTCATAAAATTTTTAGTACCTTTTGTTTTTTGTCAATACCTTTTATTACTCATTGATATTTTTCATTATTATTTCTTCATTGTAATTTTCTTTGCTTTAGACCATTTTCCAATGTTTTTTCCGTTTATACCACGGATTCTAACATAATATGTCTTCTTATTCAATTTCTTAATTGTAATTTTAATGTTTGCTGCATTATTGTATATCCATAAATATTGTAAGGATCAGATGTTTTTCTTACAAAACCCTCAGGCAATTTATTTTTATTTTTTCTTAAAAATCGTTTGACTTATGTCCGATTTCGGACTATACTTTTTTTAAGTATGATTTCGGACTATAAACACGAGGAGGTTGCGATGTTTTTCATCGCTTATTTTTATTATGAATAAATCTTTTGAAAATAAAATGAGTCCTACTCTTTCTATGTTTAACCACATATACAAAGAGTTTAATGAAATTTATCACGAAGCCACTCTGAAAATGGGGCTTTCAGACAGCGCCTTTGACATTTTGTATTCTATTGTTGACCTAGGCGATGGTTGTTCCCAGAGTGATATTTGCAAATATTCATGCCTTTCAAAGCAGACTGTTAATTCTTCCATTAAAAAAATGGCAAATCTTAACTACTTAACTTTTAAGCCGGGAAAAGGCAGGGTTATGCAGATTTTTCTTACAGATAAGGGCAGGCAGCTTTTGGATGAAAAAATTTATCCTATTATAAAAAAAGAAAACGAAGCATTTCTATGTATGACCGATGAAGAATGCCGTTTAATGCTTGAACTTTACGAGAAGTATAATAATGCATTGAAAAATAAATTTAAGGAACTTTAATTTACGAATGGAGATTTTATGGATACTAAATTAGCACAACATTTTACTTATGGAAAACTGCTTAAGTTTGTTTTTCCTTCTATTGTCATGATGGTTTTTACATCTATCTATGGCGTTGTTGACGGACTTTTTGTTTCTAACTTTGTTGGAAAAACAGCTTTTGCTTCAATCAATCTTATTATGCCTTTTATTATGGGGCTTACCGCTTTGGGATTTATGATGGGAACCGGTGGTAGCGCCATTGTTGCAAAAACTCTTGGTGAAGAAAAACCTGAAAAAGCCAACGAATATTTTTCATTAATCGTTTACACAACTATTATTGGTGGACTAATCCTTTCCATTTTAGGAATGTTTTTAGTTCGTCCTGTCAGCATTCTTTTGGGCGCTGAAGGTGAATTGTTGGAAAACTGTGTTCTTTACGGACGTATTACTTTTATTTCTTTGACAGCTTTTATGCTTCAAAATGTTTTCCAAAGCTTTTTTGTAACTGCCACAAAACCCAAATTAGGACTTGCAGTTATTGTGTCTGCCGGCGTAACAAATATGGTTCTTGACTATCTTTTTATTGCCGTACTTGGCTTTGGTCTTGCAGGAGCTGCAATTGCAACTGTTTGTGGCGAGCTTATTGGCGGACTTTTCCCTATATTTTATTTTTCAAGGGGAAAACTCAAGTCTGCTTAAACTTAGTCGAACCAAATTTAATGGTTCAATTCTTCTTAAGACTTGCACCAACGGTTCTTCCGAACTTATGACAAACCTTTCAAGCTCAGTTGTTAACTCACTTTATAACATTCAGCTTTTGAAATTTACAGGAGAAGACGGCGTTGCCGCTTACGGAACAATTATGTATGTAAGTTTTATTTTTGTTGCCATATTCATCGGCTACTCTATTGGTAGTGCGCCAATTATTAGCTACAATTACGGTTCCGGAAATAATAAAGAATTACAAAACATGTCCAAAAAGAGTTTGTCTCTTATAAGCATTTGGGCTGTTGGTCTGTTTGTTCTTGCTCAGGTTATTTCAACGCCTTTGGCAACAATTTTCGTAGGTTACGACCACGACCTGTTCCTGCTTACAAGACATGGCTTTAGAATTTACTGTGTAACATTCCTTATTAACGGCTTTAACATTTATGGTTCAGCTTTCTTTACTGCACTAAGCAATGGACTTATTTCAGCAACCATTTCATTTCTTAGAACACTTATCTTCCAGATTGCAGCAATCCTTATACTTCCTGCAATCTTTGGAATCAATGGAATATGGATTGCCGTGGCAATGGCTGAACTTCTTACACTATGCTTCACAGCTACATTCTTTATAAAGCAAAGAAAAGTATATCACTATTAAAAAGATTTTTTACCACTCTGGATGATCGTCTATATTATTCGGGATGTTTTCATTTTTGGAATTTCCGACGTGTTTTCACAATTTTACCACAACATTTTTGATTTTTATTGAATGTTGTGGTTTTTTTTCGTTTGTTTTCGCTTTCATTTATCACACAAGCTATGAGTTTATTCTGTAATTACCACAACTTTATTGTTTTTTCTTAAATGTTGTGGTGATGTACCCCAAAATATAAATTTCTTTAATTATCGGGGTACGTTTTTCAAATTAACGCGTTCATTCTCACAACATACTGTATATGTAATATATGACTGTACCCCTCTATACACTTTTTCTTGTTTTTTGGGGTACATATTTTCAACCCCCTGCTTATTTTATGCAACATAAAGTTTAAGTTTGCAAGAAACGTACCCCGACATTTCATTTTTCATTTTTTTGGGGGTACGAGTATCTAATTTATGTTTCATATTATATCACATACTATATTGTAATATTAAAATGTGATAATGGTGGAAATTTTACTTAAACGCTTTCTACAAAAGCTTGTATAATTGTAAAAAATTCTTCCTAAAAGCTTATTATTTTAAGGAAATTCTCCATTTTCACACCTCGATTGGATTTGTATATTTAGTACTTCTACACTTCAGCTTTAGTTCTTTTGCACTTCAATTCTAAGCCACTGCTTTTTTTCTACTTACAATTTTTGTTCCAAAATATACTATAGCTCCAACTACCACGCCTACTACTGTGATAATTGCTACAAGTCCCCATTTTAAACCATGTCTATATCCTGCAACAATAATAGGCACCATGCTTTACATTATATTTTTTCTCACATTTTTATCAAAAAGGGGTTGACTTTTCTATTTTTTGAATGTATTATGAGTCCGAAAAGAAAATATAACTACTTTATCGGTAGGTGAGGTTACCATAGGGATTCGGTTTAATCCTAAGATTGCTGCCGCGAGATTGTGGAGACACAATTAGTTGGTTAGCAGGATGTGTCGTTAAGGCATAACCTAATGCAATTAATATACGCCCTATGATGCTAAAGCTTGAACGGTGATTTTATTTGTGATTTATATCCTTCATTGCTCAGGCTTTGGAGGATTTTTATTTTGTTTGAATTTTGTAAAAAAGATTGCATTTGTAATGTTTCCTATATTCTTAAAGTAGTGATTTTAATCAACGAAAGGTGGTGAGGTTATGAATTCTGGAGACCATTGTTTTATAAAGCTTAAAAATTTAATTATTCGGAGGTATGTGTATTATGAAAATGAAAAAAGAATTATTTATCAGACTTCTATCAGAACGTCGCTTCAAAGAATTAAAAGAAGATTTAATGACAATGAAAGCAGTAGACATTGCCTCACTGCTTTCACAGTTAGATGACAAAGAAATAGCAATTGTTTTCAGACTTGTTCCAAAAGATAAGGCTGCTGAAGTTTTTTCTAATATGAACAGCTCAATGCAGTCTACACTTGTGGAAATCTTTTCTGAAAAAGAATTACGTGAACTGTTAGACAACCTTTATATGGATGATACGGTTGATATGTTAGAGGAACTTCCTGCTAACCTTGTTACACGTATATTAAATGTTACTCCACAGAACGAGCGTAACATTATTAATCAGTTGCTTAACTATCCTGACGATAGTGCCGGCAGCATTATGACAACTGAATATGTTGATTTAAGTCCTGAATGGACTGTTGCAAAAGCAATGAACCATATTAAAGAAACAGGTATTCATAAAGAAACCATCTATACCTGCTACGTAACATGGCAGCGCAAACTCATTGGTATTGTTTCTGCAAAAGACTTAATGACTTCAGATGACAATACTCTCATAAAAGACATTATGGAAACTGAACTTATCTCTGTTTCAACTCACACTGACCAAGAAGAAGTTGCTGGACTTTTTAGAAAATATGACCTTCTTGCACTTCCTGTTCTTGACACAGACAACAGACTTGTTGGCATAGTTACTGTTGACGATGCCATGGATGTTGTAATCGATGAAGCTACAGAAGATATTACAAAAATGGCTGCCGTTGCTCCAAGTGAGAAAACATATTTTGAAACTTCTTCGTTTGCTCACGCCAAAAGAAGAATCCCATGGCTTCTTGTACTTATGTTTTCATCAATTATAACAGGTAGCATTATTACAAAATATGAAAATGCTTTTGCTGCAATTCCACTTCTTGTTTCCTTTATTCCAATGCTTATGGATACAGGCGGAAACTGTGGTTCACAGAGTTCAACACTTATAATCCGTGGTCTTGCTTTGGACGAAGTACATTTTGGTGACTTCTTCCGTGTAGTTTTTAAGGAATTTCAGATATCTATTATTGTAGGCATTGTTCTTGCTACAGCCAACGGACTTAGAATATTCATTGAATATCACAATTCCGGACTTGCAATAGTAATTGCCCTGTCATTAATAGTAACTGTAACTCTTTCAAAAATCATAGGCTGCACTCTTCCACTATTTGCTAAGAAGATAGGCCTTGATCCTGCATTAATGGCTTCACCATTAATCACAACATTAGTAGATACTTGTTCCATTATTGTATACTTTAACATTGCAACAACAATATTTAAAATATAATTTGATTCAAAAAACATAAATATTTTCAATAGAATTTTTTATTAAGTATATTATAAGTATATGCTGTGAATATGAAGACCACATACACATACACATATACTTATAGTATACTTTTTTATTTTTTATATTCTATACTCTTTATGTTTTATATTCTTAACTCTTTACGGTCTAAATGTCTTTAATGCCTCAATGGTATTTTCTATTAATTCTTCCAATGTCCAACCAAGCATATCTGCCCCACGGTGAAATTCATTTCCTATTAATTAAAAATATATTCTTTCAATACTTTGTATCTGGGTACTCTCTATTTTTCAATACCATAACTTATAATATAATCTAAAGTATAAATATTTTCAAAACTAATCTTATGGTCAACTATCTGAAGTACTCTATTATCAATATCAATCTTTGCCACCATACCTGTAACCTTAAGGTATTCATAATTTTCAAAATAAACTACTGTAGCAATCATCCCTTTGCATAGTCCGTGCATTTTTCGGTTCAATTCTTCTTCCATGTCACTGGAAAGTTCAATTTTTTCAACTACTATTTTCTCCTTTGCCGCCAAAGCATCAGGCAAACCTTTCAATGCTGCAAAAGGCATAAATTGCTTGGCTCTGTTTTCTATGCTCATCTTAGTTCTAGGTCTTCCTGCCATTGTTATTCCCTTCCTGCTCTATGTCCTCCTATTTGCTCATTTCTTTCCATTGTAGTTGCCCTATCCTGTAAATCCATTCCCTTTACAATTGCATTCTTACCATATTTGTTTTTAATCTCTATCATTGCTTTTTGAATCTTGTTATTTCTTTCAAGTTCTCCTATATCCACAAAAAAGCTATATTGCCTACACTCTTCCTGCACAACACCGTTGCAGGTTAAATTAACTCTTCTAATAGGAAAATTAGGATTCACAATTCTATTGTACAAATCAACTACTGCCGGAATTATTACCAAATCAGAGTTCGTTTCAAAATCAAGACTTACCGTTCCGTGGGCTGCCTTCCTGTTTAATCTGTTAGAATATCCTACATGAAGCGTCAATGATTTTGTAATAAGGTTCTTTTCCACCATTTCAAGGCATACCATATCTGCCATCTCCTTTATAATAATCTCACCATCCTTATGATTATAATCACAAGCCAAAACCTGACCACTTGAAATACTATTACTCCCCGGCTTATAAGCCTTAATCTGTTTTATTGTTGTACTCTCTCTTCCCCATGCATGGTCAATAAGCAATTCTGCATCTATACCAAAAATATTATATAAAAAATCTTCCTGACACTTTGCAATATCACCCATGGTCATTATCCCATAAGAATCAAGTCTTCTTGCTATGCCACTGCCAATTCTCCAAAAATCCGTCAATGGTCTATAATTCCACAACTTGCTTTTAAAGCTTTCTTCATCTAATTCCCCAATAAAGTTCTTAGAATGCTTAGCTGTTATGTCCAAGGCAATCTTTGCAAGATAAAGATTGCTGCCTATCCCACAGGTTGCTCTAATTCCCAGACTATTATATATGTCATTCATAATTAACTGCCCTAATTCTCTGGCTGTCAAATTATATAAGTTTAAATAATCAGTAACATCCATAAAAGCTTCATCAATTGAATATACATGAATATCATCCTTCGAGATATATTTAAGGTATATTCCATATATCTCTGCAGCATAATCAATATACTTCTGCATTCTTGGCATTGCCACTATATAGTCAATCCCCTTTGGAATTTCAAATATTCTACATCTGTTCTTAATCCCTAATGCCTTCATCGCCGGCGTAATGGCAAGGCATATAGTCTTCTCTGTTCTCCCAATATCAGCCACAACCAATCTTGTAGTCATAGGATCAAGTCCTCTTTCAACACATTCTACTGAAGCATAAAAAGACTTTAAATCTATACAAATATATTTTCTTTTCATAATATTAAACCATAACTAAATAATTACTCTTTTGATAATGCAATTATATATCTCGAACGTATGTTTGTAAAGTGGTAAATTATTCTATTTTTCATTCCATAAAATAAGGCTCTCCATTGGATTTTTCCAATGAAAAGCCTTCTGCTTCATTTTTCTATTCTTCTTACAATATGTCTTTACTATTTTCTACTTTTCCCCATACCTAACTATACTGTACCTGTTCTTTCCGGAGTTCTTTGCCTGATACATTGCTTTATCCGCACTTTTTGTAAGAACTTTCAGTGTTACCTCTTCTCTTTCTTCGTCTGCAAATACCACGCCTATACTACATGTAACTACAACATTTTCGCCTATTTCATCGTGGTATATTCCCTTAAATTCAAAAGAGATATTGCATCAATATAATTGCTCTCTTTCAATATCTTATTTAATAACTCTACATAAGAATTTTCCCATATAAAGTCAAGGAATCCAAAGACCTCCAAGCAGCATTAAATCGTTTTTAATTTGTAATTTTTAAGATTTTACACAAATTTTACATTGATAAGACAAAAATCTCCATTATATGGATAATGGGAGTGCACT
>ENA-OPSV01001105-OPSV01001105.1-human-gut-metagenome-genome-assembly--contig:-NODE-1105-length-19410-cov-6.208473_pt1 | contig 19410 bp, 18 predicted proteins | sample MGYA00241460_ERZ501912 | MGnify/ENA primary metagenome ERZ501912 (study PRJEB25962, sample SAMEA2042402) | human gut metagenome | biome: human gut; feature: human-associated habitat; material: faeces...
CCGGATACTCGTTTGATTTTGACAGGAGCTCGGTGGCATATTCTTTTACACTGTAAGTGTATTCATTTCCACTATTACCATCCACCACCATTTTAGCTTTAACCGTATCTGACATCTGTGCAGCATTTAGTGGACATGCAAACTTATATATAACCTTTCCGTTTTTCTCAACAGGGATTGCATCGTTTACGCTTACCTTGTATGGCTGGCTATTATTCACCGTAAACTCCATATATGCGTTGCTGTTTGATTTGATACTTTCAGGAAGCTCCATATAGTAGTTCATGTCAATATTATCTTTTAAAGTAAGGCTCCTGCCAACAAGCTTCTCAGAATCTTTTTCTACATTATTGGCGGTAAATGCTTTAATACAGAAATTACCATACACATTCTGATAATTCCAATTGCGGGAATATGCCAACCCTGTACCATAGAAATAATAGCTTGCCGTATTATCACTTGACACATGATTCTCCCACACCATTTCATTATTATAATTTACATCACCGGTCATCGCTGCCTCAATGTCAATGGCAGGTGTATCAGTAGTCACTACAACCGAATAGCTTGTCCCAGGCTTCAGATTAACCCCTGCTTTAAGTGGAATGGTATATACTCCGGCATAGGTTGTCTGCCCTGTAGTGGTAGCAGTCTCCTGCTTTGTTCCGCTGGTTGGCTTTGTCTTATCTTTTAAATCTGTATATATCTCTATTGTATAATTAACATTTGTTTTAGATGTAATAGACAGGGAAACTGCTTTTAAGTCCTCAGAAGATACTCCCTGTTTTGCCTGAGTAGTAAAAACATTGGCCAATTTTCTGTAACCGCTTTGATGGGCTACATTTAATCCTCCATCAACCTGATAATTGTTATCATATCCATCATTAGCAGAAAAATCAAACACCCAAGCCGTATCGGATAAAGAAAACGTTTCATATGACATCCAGAAATAACTCTGATTATAATATGAACCGGTTCCGTCTCCCCAACTATTACGAATAAGCCATGCACCATCTTTTTCAGGTTTAACACCATCTCTGAAATTATCTTTAGAATAGTTATCATCCCATCCAACAACCATTACCGCATGACCTGCTCTGTTATTTGTTTTATCATTATAACTGTTATTTATGTAATGATATCCGTTATCATTATGACTATACATAATTCCCACTGCACCATATTTTTTTATGGCTTTTTTCACATCTGATGCATTTTCCTTGATATTAATCATGTATGTATTTTCCAGATGTGCCTTATCCTTTGAATATGCATATTCATCAGATAAACCTGTATTAAGAAAAGTATCAATAGTGCTTGCTGTATATCCGTTGCTTGCCACCTTACTATATGGTACATCACTCTCGCTTACCGGACCACACCACTGTCCCATTCTGCGTGCCGCCATCAAATAGTTGCCACCACGATTGAGATAACCATACTGAACACTTGTATTATTCATATAGTACTTTGCATAGTCCCCATCTGTTCCACCAAGCGGATCTAACAGCGAATTATATGCATAATATGCCAGATGCAGTTCACTAAGATCTATATTTTTATCAAACGCACCATCATTAATCAGATCAAACTCTGCAAGGCCTATTGACGAAAATGTCCAGCATGTGCCAAGAGGATTTTGATTACGAACAGACGGATATTTCGCTTTGATATCGCTGACTCCATTAGCCGGATACTTGCTCTCTATAGTTTCATCTGCAGAATATCCCCAATCATCAGAATACGGCACCGCCTCATCCGGTTCATACACCGGTGTATTATAATCCAAATCACTCAGAATATATCCACTTGTAATGCTATTTTCTACAATTGGCTGTTGTTCTGCTTCAACGCCTTGTCCTGCTGACACCGGTTCTGCTGCCACCGGAACAGCCACACCTAATATCATAGCCGCACTTAACACCAATGATAAAAACTTTTTTGTCTTCATTCGACTTTCTCCATTGTATTAACTCCTCTTACGTTTCTTCTTCAAATGTAGGTAAAACCACAACTGACGTCACATTAGTCAATCGGTATAATTGGAAGCTCTATCACTCCGTTATCAGATTTCGGTTCATTATTATTATTCATTCCTGAATTGTCATTATTTGAATCATCTGTGCCTGAACCACTATCTCCTGAATTGTTTATTTCAAATTTTTTATCAATCTTATCACCTGTTTTATTTACATCGTCTGAAGTGTTTTCTGATTCATCATTTTTCATTATATCAGTCTCATATGAATTCCTGGAATCATTATTATAGGTGTTTTCTGATGAGCTCTTTGTATCACCAGATTTGTCCTTATCATCGACTACTGTTGCTTTGTCTTTTGAGGAATCTGATGAATTCTTATCCACATTACTAGTCTCTGTATTTTCTGTATCCAATATCATCTCTGTAGCTGATACTGCCTCTGTGGCTATTTCTGAGCTTGTTTTATTTTCAAGCGCTATATTCTTTGCAGACAATGCCGCAACTGTAATTGCTACGCCAAAAATCAATATCACTATTGTACTAACTATTTTTTTGTTGAAATTAAATTTCATTTTCTATATCCTAGTATAATTATGGTGTAGTCAATCAAGACTACTTGGTTAATAAGTTTCTGTAAATCAGATTACTAAAGAAGGGATTCTTCCTTCATCAGATACTCTTTACTTGTCCAACTATATGGCAAAAATACTTGTGGCATTCCATCTCTTCTTACACTAATTTCAAAATACTGCCGATAATACTCAATTCCTTCAAGCCCAGCCTTGCTCAAATAATCATCAAATATTCTATTGATATTTGCAAATATTTTCAAAGCCTACTTACGGTTGTGCACTACAATGCACTCGCTTAAATCATCAATTGAATGCTCTTTAATATACCCATCATTGCATATATATCTATGTTCCTTTTTTACCAATTCAGCCAAGCTGCAAGTAGATGACTTTTTAAATTCGAAATAGAAATCTATAGGTTCTGTCTTATAATCGTCAGAAACTGAAAAAGCCTCTAAAAAATTCCACTTCACATAATTTTCTTTTATATATGCATGCTTTTTAGCAAGCTGAATTTCCTCTAACTTCAACTCTCAAAGTCAGGAATTATACTCTAGTACTATATTTTATGCAACAAATTATTTAATTTTTTGATATTCAAACCAATACATTGCATCCAGCAACGTCTTCAATTCAGAGGTTAGCTTTGAACTGCCATATGCTTTTGCAATGTAGTTCATCGGCTGATAGTCCAATATAGTTTCTGTATTTCCATTCGATACTATCGTCCTCATGCCAGAAAAGAAATTTCTGTTTGTACAAGTTACTTCTATATAATACATGTCTTTATCTTTCGAACGACATGGTGTAGCATAGCCTATCATATCTCCGCCCACATACGTTGCAAACGAATAATTTGATATATCTCTGCCGGAATCAAGCTTAAAATAGTGTCTGAGCTTTACATCATCTCCCACCACAAGGCTCGATCCGTAATAGTGTATTCCACTCATTGAAAATTGGCGGATACCTGAATTGGCAGCATACTGCTTCAACGTTGCCTGTGGAATTTGTTGTATCGTCTTATCGGCATTCGTAAGGCTTCTGTTAGCTAATGCATATGTCATAAATCCAAAATACTGCTGTGATGCAGCGCCATAATTCAACATCGCTTTTACCGCCGGCTTATATGCTGCATATTCTTTTGTATTGCTTGCCAATAAGCTCTTGGCATAATCCTCTACTGATGTTGAAAATGTATCCAGCACTTTTCCACTATTAGAGAGTAACTGTAAATTTACTTTTTCGGTCATCTCAACTGCGCTTATATCAATTCTTGAGCAATATGATTCGCCATCACCAACCGGACTCCGGTTCAATGCCACATAGTATGGTGTTCCGCTGTCACCTTCATAGGTGTACTTTACCATGCAGTCTCCTATGTCATACGTAGAGCCGGTCATTTTCCAGTAGATATTTAGACCGATATTATGATTCTCCAATAAGGATATACTCTGACTCTTCGATACACTTACCTTTTCGCTTCCTGTGTTTGTATTTTGACTTCCGGATGAGGTATTTCCCGGATTTGCAGTTTCTGATGAATCTCCATGATCTCCATCTGCCTGTCCATCTGTTACCAGATACCATATTGATTCTTCTTCAAAATAAACATTACCGGAAGCATCAAGTGCTCTTATTCCTATACAAAAAGCTCCTGATTCCGAGGCATTTGCCGGTGTTATTTTAAGCTTATTCTGTGTAGTTTGTTCTATGTTTACCGCAACATTTTCTTCTTTTTCACTTATATACCATTCGTATGCAACATTATCTACATATTTACTTACAGCCTTGCCACTCTTATCATAGGTTGTCTGCTTTGTTCTAAGATTGCATGTATATGAGGCGCCGCGGTTTATAAGCATACCAGAGCTGCCACGTTCTTCATCGAGTGTATATGTGGCAGGAACCACTTCATACTCAGCAGTTTTCTCACCGGTACATTTTTCCTTGCCATAATAGTAGTGATAGCGTACTGTGAGTTTTGTCTTTCCAGGCTTCATTCCGGTATATTTCCACTCATTACCGGCATTGGATATTTTTATGATGCTTTCATCCTGAGAAATTACTGAGTCAACTACATATATGTATTTTTTCCCGCCAGCCTGCGACCGCGCATCCTGTGTCAGTTCGCCTTGTCCGTTAGTTCTGATATTTTCTGTCTGATTGACACACACTGTTCCGGCTGCAAAGTCTATATCAAAGCCATCCTCAGAAACAAGCTTAGCATTTGTCTTAGATACCTCAGCAGTTCCATTGTAAGCAATCGCAGTAATATCAATATCCTGAGGGCTGTACTGGCTCAGCCAATTCGTGGATAAAGTAAAATATACCGCATCCCCAAGAACTCTGATTGTATATGAGTTCCGGTCAATTGCTTGCTCACTTCCGTCCGATATATAAAACAGCTTATATGAATCACAAGCCACAGAAAGATTGCTCTTTGATACACATACTGTCAAATCAGTGCCTTTTCTATAAGCGTAGCTGCTCTTAGTGAATACAAATCCTGATTTATATTCTGTCTGTGCAGACTGAACATTTATTGATGCACTGTCTGAATTGGTGTCTGCATATGTGATTGTGTGAATCGGTGTCAGGGCGAGAGTGAATGCTATTCCTAACGCAATTTGTTTTGTCTTATTAATTTTCATGCTCAACTTTTCCTAACATAATAATTTCTCTACCCCAATAATTATATAACATATACCTGTTCTATTGCAATCTTACACGCCACTGCATTAGTGTATCGTATCATCAATAGCCACCTCAATACCTGCATCTTCGATTTGATGAGTCGTATAATTACAAAGCTGTGCATCCTTCTTAATTTTGACCACATTGGTGCCTGACCCCACTGTGGTCTTTCATCTATACTTTGATAAAGCTTAATAAGGACAGTATAATGGCCTATGGCTGAACAATCAAGAGGTCAGGTGATGGACAAGATAAGGAATCATAAACAAAGAGGGTGCATTTTTGAGATTGAGTAAGTATGGCTAATGTGTTATAATTTAGAAAACATTTGAAAGGGGGATACTATGAAAAAATTTGATACATATATGGTTAACAAAATTTTTACAGTACCGTATTTGGATAGAATGATAAGCGAAGATAGTATCCCTGACACTTTTTTTGAGTGCGTAAGGAGATATGTAAAAACGGATGATGCAACGATTGGTGAAGCAATAAGCGAAATATATCATTTCATGAATTATGAATATAGAAATGAGTATTATTATAAAAATACAATACTTAATCAGTTGCTTATAAAAAAACATGATTTGTATAATACGGCTGCACTTACTGAATTGCCTATTGGTAATTCAAAAGCAGATTTTATTATGATTAATGGTCGTGGAGTAGTATACGAAATAAAAACAGATTTAGATAATCTGATTCGATTAGAGGATCAACTAAAAGATTATTATAAAGTATTTAGTTATATTTATGTTGTGGTTGGAAATAAACAATTACCACATGTAAAAGAATTTTTAAAAGATCAAAAAGTTGGAATATATGAACTAACTGCAAGTGGAAGACTGATTTGCAGAAAAAAAGCTTTTTATAATAGAGATAATCTGTCATATGAAGCAATGTTCCAAGTGTTACGTAAAGCGGAATTTGAATCTATTATATTGAAACATTTTCATAAGTTACCAGAGGTTAATAGCTTTCAATATTACAGAGAATGTAAAAAATGGTTGGAGCGTATAAATATTGTTACATTGCAAAAAGATGTGATGAAATGTTTAAAAGCAAGAACATTGATGTTGATAGAGAATAAATTAGAAGAAAAGGTTCCGTATGAATTAAGGTTTTATGCGTACTTTTCAAAAAAAATCAGCACTAATTATCAAGATATAGATAAATTATGGAATGCAAGAATGGAGGGATAGGACATGTATTTTCCATATCTTAGAGGAAGGCAAAATGAACTGCTATGTTTGCGAGAACTTTTGAATGCAGGAAAACTCAGTTCAAAAGTAATTCCGATTATTGAACCTGTAAGATTTAGTAGTACTTTTTTTTCAACGCTTACTAAATTTATTGAAATGAATCGTAAAGTGATTGTAATTAGAAATCCCAAAGTTGGTTCTTTCGGTAAAGAACTTAATGATATGCGAAAGAATATTGCGAAAGAAAGCGATGAAAATAAGAAACAGAAATTACAGAAAACGTTAGATGGTTATAAAAAACTGTGGGATGATCCAGGTATTCAAAAAGCATATTTAGTGGATGATAAGATTGTTTCTGAGATAACAGAGGGTAAATTTGATGCTAAAGATGTTGTGATGATAAACGTTGAAAAAGGAAATTATCATTACTATGAGGAATATGGTGAGAAAATAACAGGAAAATATACCGTTGTTCCTAAAGGTGGAGATTTTGAAGATATTATCGATGATGATATAATAATTTTGGAGGATGGTTATAGAAAAGCAAAACGTAATATAGATTATATTAAAAATCCAGATGAGCTATTTAGTAGAAACCATATTGTTTATAAGAAAAGGGGATTTGCTGGTTTTTCTGATTTTTCAATGGTTGGAAATGAGTTTGAAGAATCAGGTTTTGCACCATTGGCGATAGCGATTCATGTTATGTATTTTGGAACTAAGGAGGAATTAAGAGTACATCATTTTGTATCAGAATCTAATGAAAGTATTTCTGACCCAGCTAGAAAATTTGAGGAAGCTATGAAAAATTTGATGAGTTGGGAAAATTTTAGAGATATCCCAAAAACAATAGGACTAAATAGCTTAATTGAATGTTACAATATTGGAAAGTTCCCAGGATTAGGTGTAATTAAGAAATATTCATTGATGCATCATATAGAAATGATGGGAGAATATTTAGAGGCTAGATAAATGATTTGTTGTATAAATTGTTTTAAAGATATAGAAATTAGAGCAGCAATAGAAATGGTAGGGCATATTGGCAATTGTCCGATTTGCAGAAATAGAAACACATGGATATACGATTCCGAGAAAGATGCAGATAAAACAAATGTGGGAGAAATGTTGGATTCTATTTTAGAATTATACGTTCCAGAATCAGAACTTCCAACATTATATCCAGAAGAGGAAGAAATGTTGATTGAGGATAGACTGTTAAAAGATTGGAGTATCTTTTCTGGAACTTCGTGCGAAGTTAAACAAATAGTATCTGAATATGTAGCGGAGTCATTAGATTTGGACTCAAAAATTGTGATGGAACGAGTAGGAATACCTCAACTGTTTGATGAAACATATTTAAAAGACAACTCTATAATGGGTAAGTATAGTTGGAGCGTTTTTAAGAAATATTTGAGAAACGAAAATCGTTTTCATAGTAAATATATTAATTTGGAAATTTTGGAATCTGTTTTGAAAGAAACGGAAATCATTATTCCGGCAAGTACAAAGTTTTATCGCGCGCGTGTTTCTGATAAAAGGGGGTATTCTAGGAAGGAAATGTGGGCCCCACCAGATGATGTTGCTTCACCAGGAAGAGTTAATTCAAAAGGACAAAGTTGTTTATATCTGTGCAGTCATAAGAAAACAACAGTAAAGGAAATTAGAGCGCGTGCATTTGATTATGTCACTATCGCAACATTCAGGCTTAATTGCAATGTGAGGGTATTAGATTTAAGTTCCATTGTTCACAGCTCGCCTTTTTATACTGAAAATAATAAAGTGGCGTATTTAGTGAATGAAAGAACTTTGCGGCAAATTCAAAATGATATGGCTAAGCCTATGAGTAGATTGGACAGTGATTTAGATTATTTACCAACACAGTATATCAGTGATTTTGCAAAATTTTTAGGATATGACGGAGTGAAATATTTTAGTACTTTTGATAAAGCATCATATAATGTTGCACTCTTTGATTCATCTGCATGCGATTGCACATACCATAGAAATTTCTTGATTGGTGATTTGGAGTATAAAATGTCAGCAGTGTAGATTGATAGGACAAAGAATGGCGGGAAACATAAGGGGATACTCTCAGAAAACCTTCTCTGTAATCTTACTGTGAACTTCTGTAATAATTAACTCTCGTTTGTGTCCTAAAAGACAGTAAGGACGACAAAAGCCCCTTACTTTCAGCGAAGAAATGCGATTTTTCTTGAAAAAATTGGTAAATATGGTGCCTGACGTTGAGAGTTGAAGTGAAAAAATGGTGCTAAGCCACCGGTTTAAAACCGATGACTTAGCATTTTTTTAATATTGCTTTCAGATAAAAATAGTTTGTCAGAGGCAGATTTGTCAATTCTGCCAGGACATTTATAAACGAAGTATCGCGAGTTAGAGTTATATATTTTTTTGATGAGATTTCTGCATTTTTGAGAGCAAGTGAATTACAGAATGGAAATCAGGAAAGTGTTTCACGATCAGTAGTGGGGTCAGGCACCATTAAATTTTTATTAAATTAATGAAGAAAATTTTTTGATATAAAAATTTTGATAAATAGTTGATTTTTATAGAAAATGGCATAAGATAATAGCAACAGGACTCCCCGCACCTCTCACATATGTGATGTGTCCCATGGGGAGACATTTTTATTTTTGGGGAGAAAATGATTGAATAATACAGATAAAGCCGAAGAATATCATGTAATGGCACAATTGGCATATTATTGTGGGCATACCTATGGTTCGTTAGGATACTTAAACCCCGATATATACAACGAAAAGCATAATGCCGAAAAATTTAAGAGACTAATTGACATTTGTGTTGAAGAAAATAAAATGACTTTAGTTGTGCAACATCATAAGGAAAAGTATAATGGACAATTTCCAATCTGGGTGATTATTGAGTTTTTCTCCATGGGAATGCTGTCGTATTTATATGCAGATTTGAAATCGGCTGATCAGAAGATGATTGCAAAGAAATCGTATCATACATCAAGCGTGTGTTTAAAAAGCTGGCTTCGCTGTTTGACAGATTTACGAAATCGCTGTGCACATTATAGAGGAATATGAGAATGATATTTCATTAGCACATATCGGATTTCCGGAAAATTGGGATGAAATAATATAAAATCTCTGGAAGTTCACATTTAAATCAATTGTATTTTAAAGATAAATCCGCTATACTAGATATCAGATAATATCGAAAATATGTTTGGTATAGAGGTGAACTGGATGATTAGTGTTTTTACAAAAATTATTGATCTAATATTTTTAAATACAAGGTATTATATTCCCATACTGTTATTTATGTTAGCGGTAATGGGAACTTATAAATGCTATAAAGTGTATAAATTACCGAAGTATATTTTATATTCTATGATCTGTATATGTGTTGATGTATTTGTCACTTATGTACTTTACAATGTGATAAAAAGCAGGATAATACTCTTTGTGATGGCTATCATATTAGTTGGTATAATACTATATGCAATAGGGCATTACATCAGTATTTCACATACCTTAAGGCGAGTAATAAATTTTTCTGACGAGGAGAGATTTGATGCGAACTTTGTCGAGGCATGGAATTTGACATACGATTTGAAGACATCTGTTATGACTAAAAAGCAGTTGGATAAATACAACAGGTACAGGATTTTTTTACGTGCGAAATTAGGCTGTTTTCATGCTAATGAGCAGGAATTACAAATTTACGAAAATGGGGACAGATGTCAAAAGGCATTTTATCATTTTATTCGTTTTATTCAATATTTGGCAATGGGAGAAGTACAGAAAGCATATGACAATATTAAAGAGGCTGAAGCATTATCCAACGGTGATATAGATAAGGTGCTTAGAAGTCAGATATTGATTAATCGTGGAGTGGCATATGTGCAACTTGGTATGTATCAGGATGCGGATGATGCATTTATTCGTGCAATCAGCTATTGTCAAAAGCATAATATAAAGAGTTCGTATTTATGGAATGTTCTTTATAGCGATTATATTTTTAACAAAACACGTCTTGAACGGTCTGAATCCGGATCAGATGGAAGAGATGGATGAAATTTTAGAACAATATAAAGAGTATATTGATTGTAAAAATATAGTTGAGTATATAAATTTATTCAATACAAGGCTTGAATTGCTTCGACAAATGAAAGCTGATAGGAAGAAATTGAATGATGTAGTTCACAGTGTGTTTGATTACGTACAGAACAGTAACATTCCAAAGTTAAATAGATGTGTATTTGAAGCAACGACAGCAAGGATTATTTGGGCGTCAGCGTTAAATCCGACATATATTCTTGAGGCATTATCTAGAGATGTTGATTTACTTTCTAAACTACCAATGCCTGTCAGATATGATAGCTATAAGAATATAGAGCTGTTATTTAAGGATTTACATGGTAACATTGTGGAAAGATATACCTCTCTAAAGGACAGAGCCGTGGAATATATGCAAAATGAGGCTGAAAGAGATTTAGAGGGATATCGAAGGTCGTTGCCAGCAGAGGCTGTTTATCAACGATATTTTTGCTTTTACGAACTGGCTGGTATTCAAAAAAGAAACAAGCAAAATTATAAGTGGTCTGTTGTTGAAGAGTACTTAAAAAATGCAAGTGCTCTTTATCATGAGAATGGTTTACTTATAGATGAAATCATGACAAAACTCGCTTTAGTTGACGAGGCATCAGATGTTATAAATTGTGACGAGCATTTGCAATTTACCAGAAAAGACGAGATGTTTCGGACACTTGATGAGGTTGAGGCTATGTTGCCTAAGCTCGAGCAACATCCAGTAATCAATGAAATCGCCCTCAGAATCAGTTTTTATAGTGTTGCTTTGAACGATTATTTGCGCTGTAAGAATTATTATGAACTATATAGGAAGTCATCTGATCAGGTGTCAATTGATCATTATGCTCCTTGGGTACATAAATACCATATGGATGTTATATTCTGTGTCAGAATTCTCTACATAGTTGATAGTATCAACAAAATAATTGATCATATTGATGATTTTGATTTAAGCCCTTTAGCCAGAGAGTGGTTTGCTGGATTTGGCAAAATAGGTGGTGATGTAATTCATCTTGTGATTGGCTTACTTATTGGATTTGACAATGCTGTTTCGTTAAAAGAATGCTTACTGTTGGATGAAGCAAACAGAATTGTAGATAATTATGAGTGGATGAATTTTCCAGAGTTTGGTCTAGAAATCGATGTTCAAAATACTGATGTTATATTTTTCCATCCTGGTCAGCACCCATTAGAAAATGAAAAGATTAAGAAGTGCATTTTTGAGACGGTTATTGAGCTGGATAAATTTAGCGTTGAACAGCAGAGCGCATTGCAGGAGGTTTGCAAAATCATTACAGAGAATATGGTTTCGGAGTCTCCTACGATTGATGAACTGAAAGCAGCATTTAATAGTGTAATGCTTCCTAAGACTATAATTTAGGACGTTAAGATATTTGTAATAGCAACCATATCTTTATTGTGGCAATGAAATAAGCAGTTGCTGGACAGAAATGAGAGCTGAATTTGGACAAGGTAAGAAATCATAAATATTGTATTTTACATGGCATTCCGCTATACTAGTATTTAAGTATAGCGGATTTTTTGGAGGTATTTCTATGAAGCTTAAAACAGGACAAAAGTGTGCATTTGGATTTGGCGCATTCGGAAAAGATATTGTGTATATGCTTATTTCATCGTATTTGCTCTACTACTACAATGTAGTGCTTGGTATGAGCAGTGTGTTTATCGGCACGGTGATGATGGCGGCCAGGATTTTTGATGCATTCAATGACCCGGTGATGGGCATTATCGTAGCAAAGACGCGCACCAGGTGGGGCAGGTTCAGGCCTTGGATTTTTGCCGGAACGGTGCTCAATGCCGTGACCATCTATGCTTTATATGCAACTCCTGAGTCTATGGGGGATTCAGCGCAGAGAGTGTGGCTTACCGTGTTTTACTTTGCATGGGGCATCACATATACGCTTATGGATATTCCGTTCTGGTCTATGATTCCCGCAATCACTGAGCCGGGCAGCGACAGGGAGCAGCTTACATCGCTTGCGAGGACATGCTCTGGCATTGGAGATGCTATCCCTACTGTGCTCACGATGACAGTGGTGCCGATTCTTGGTGCAGGAAGCTCTATGGCTGACTACAGGATTGGATTTAAGTGGTGGGCATTTATTATAGCGGTTGTATTTGTGATTTCTGAGCTTGTATGCGTGGCATGTGTGCCTGAAAGACCGGTTGCCTGTGATGAGAAGCCGGGAAAGATATCTGATATGTTTAAAGCCTTATTTAAGAATGACCAGGCTATGACTGTTGTGGTATCAATCATTCTCGTGTATACATCACTCAATATCTGTGGTAACCTAGTGCTTTATTTCTTCCGGTTTGATGTGGGAAACGAGGGCGCATATTCCGTATTTGCCGCAGTTGCTTTTGCAGCACAGGTGCTTGTCATGATGGTTATACCGCTGCTTCGCAAGAGATTCAGCAAAAGCCGGCTTTTTATATCAGGATTTATTATTCAGATAGCAGGCTTTGCGGTGATACTTATCATGGCATTTGCAAAGCTCTACACGCCGCAGAGCTGGTACATACTCTGCCTGCCGGGTATTTTGATTTATCTTGGCTATGGTATGCTCAATGTTATCATGACTATATTTCTTTCAGATTCTGTTGATTATGGTGAGGTGATGAATGGCACGAGAGAGGAGTCGGTCATTTTCTCTATGCAGACATTTACGGTAAAGCTCGCTTCCGGCGTAGCGGTATTTCTGGCTGGGCTGGTGGTTGACTGGATTCATCTGGATACCGCGGCTGCAGTACAGACACAGGATACACTTGATGCTCTTCGTATGTGGATGACGATTCCGTCTGTTATCCTGCTCATCGTGGGCATATTTGTATTTAAGAGATTTTATAAGCTGGATGATGCAAGGATGGAAGAAATTAAATCCAAGCTTAATTAAAAACTGCTGTCTGATTGATAAAAGAAGGTCGAAAATACAGTGAAAAAACGAATAATTAATTATAGACTAAAGATTGACAATCTGCTTGCCAATCCTGATAAGATATCAAAAGAAGAGTGGAAGAAAATACTGCAGGAGCACCTGACACAAATAGCCTTCTTCCAGCATGAGCGCCTAGTGCACCTCATAGTGACAGTAACCTTTGCCATACTCACCATGATGTCAATAATCGCATCTATCATGATAAGCAACCCAATGCTTCTTGTACTTACACTGCTATTCTTAGTGCTGTTGGTGCCATATATCATGCACTACTATACACTGGAAAATGAAGTGCAGAAGATGTATACCCAATATTAGGCATGGAGAGTGGGCGAAAGATACTCTTGATGCAGAATTTGATTATGTCATAAATAGAGACAAGGCTAATACCCCGGAAGAAAAAGTGCGAATGAAGAGACTTTTAGATTTAGATGAAGTTGATATAAGGGACGGATACCCAATACTTTTGGAAGAAGCATATACTGGCACATTGGAGTTAAATGATTATGTGAATTTGCTGTACAATAGTTGTTGGGCTAGAAAGTATAATATTCAGCTTCCAGGCATTAAGTGGAAAAAATTAGCGATGGAATTCATAAGCGGATTGAGAAAATGATTCATTCCGGAGAAGAGCAACCACGCCACAATATGATTATTAGTGATGACAATAAGGATTTATTTTTGCCGGAAGAATGGAATACATATAAAATAATTAAGGAATTTTGGAGTTCAAACAGATTGATGTTTGAAAAGAACAAAGCTCTTTATGTGAACTTGATGAAGAAAGAACCATTGAATGCACTGGCTCAAACGCAGAATAAGCGATTTGATATGTTTGATGTCGAGATGGCCGAGGTCACAGCGGATGGGTTCGAAAAGGTGACAAATGCAGAAAAAAGTAGCTTTGTAGATTACTTTAAGAGAATGTGGCAGGTTAATATATGCGCCCAGGACTATAATATTAAGTTGTCAGAAGATGGATTTCAAACCTTAAAACGGCGTATATTGCAGATTTTGGATAAATGCCGAGTTGAATCTTTAACAATATCTGAGGTGCATGCAAATAGTTTTCTTGAAGTAATCAATAATTTGATTGTTGAACAGAAGCAAAAGCTACAAGAAATTCAAAATAAAGAGGAATGACAGTGAAATGGAGCTGATCAAATGACAAGAGTTTATTTCGTGCGTCACGCACAGCCGGAACATGATAATTAAATTGGTAATTAAATTGGTGCCTGACACCACTGTGGTCAAAATAGCGTCAACTTAAGGAACAAGTCTTAAGTTGATGCAAGATAAAGTTATCAAATAGAAGTTAAAAAACAAAGCAATTCAGAAAATGACGCACTTTAACAAGGACTCCGTGAAAGTCCTATTAATTAGTATAATTTTATTTCAATCAAAAAGAAACTTTTTGATTGTTAAAGTGTGTTCGTCCCTTTGCTTTATTCTTTTTTCGCTTGAAAGTACGGCCTGGCATTATTTGAGACCTGTTACGGACAGCTTCTGAATAAAGTCTGTTAATTTCGTCGATAGTACTGATGGTACACAGTATTTTTGGAAGAAGTCTTTTCATGAAACCTATAATAAAAGCACGATTTGCTTGATTTTTTATAAGTGATGATAGATTTGAAAGTAGCATATTAATATAGAATTCCTGAAATACAGAGGTTGTAGTAGCGCCGGAAAACTCTTCAATTGCAAGTCTACTTTTTAATTCTTTGTATTTCAATTCTACAGGCCAGCGATAAAAGTATAGTTCTTGAAACATTGACTGGGTAATTGTCGAGTCAAACAGATTTGTTGCAAGATATTCCTTAGTTCCATTATCAAGAATGACTTCAATAACACGTATTTTAATATCCTTTGTGCCATTTTTTTCATCGCCTGGAAGAACAGTAATAATGTCACTAGAACATTTTAGTACGTCCTATATTATGATGAAATAGTGGCTTTATAATAATCTATAACATTTACAAATGGAATGACGATTTTTCCATTGTTAAAAATTGACGAAGAAAGAGATTCTATTTTGCCTCGAGCTATGCCAATAAGTGCAGATGCTCCATTTATAGCAACTAACTGTTTGAAGTCTTCCTCTGATATTTTACCTTTTGAAAGAAATGCTCCGGTAATGGTAAAATGTATATTACAATTATCATTATCAGATTGATTTATAATTATATCGAAGTCAATTGTCATTTGTGAAAATATTTCTCTTGTTTTTTCAATGTTTTGGAATTGAGGTTCATTTATAGTCATTCCAAAGCTGCGTTGGGCATCATTTTCTATATCGACAATGGTGTTGTCTACGGTAAGTTTTGCAACGGAAGCACCTAGTAATTCGATTCCTGTAGCTATTAAATTCAGTTCCATTATGCAATAGCCTCCTTATCTTTTATGTATTTAACCCAATTATTTTGCTTGTTATTTTGAGTGGATTCGCTATTCCATTTTAGAACAGTATAATTTTGCTTGCCAATAACGGGGGTTAAATCAAGTTGAAGATGCAGATTAAGCTTTTGACAAATTTCATTTAGAGTTTTTATTGTGAAATTGTATTCTCTGCTTTCCCAACGTGATACCATACCTTGTGATACATTCATATATGCTGCAAATTCTTTTTGTGTCATATTTAATTCTAGGCGGCGCCTTTCGATTTTTGCTGATATTTTTGCTAATTCTATAATTGATTTTGCTTCTGCTTCTGCGATTCCATCAGTAAGCCATGTTGTTTCCTGTGCGTTTGATATTTTGTCGTATATGCTCATGTTTCATTCCTCTGTTCTTCTATAGTATCTTTTATGTATGATTATACATTATTCTTGAAGCTGTTTGAGTCGATTTTTGGCAACTGAAATTGCATTTTGATAATCACTTTTGTTTTTCTCTAAAAATACCGTTAATAAAATTATTATCTTTCTATCTATAATGGTATAGATAATTCGTACATTTTTTCTTGAGTTCGGTCTATGTATACTATATAAATCTTTTTCGTTGGTTAATTTTTCAAATGCTGCTAAATCGATAGCTTTTTCTTTTTCTATATCTAATACTGCCAGATCAGCGAGTAATTTTTTTTGATATTCTGGATAGGGTTCAGAATTCTTCCATGGCTGATTTACAGCCTTTTTAAATTCTTTTTTAATAGCTGAAACAGCATAGACATCACTTATTCCCGAAATACTAATTTTTTCTAACTCCACATTTTATATTCTCCTCTCTCTAAAGATAACTATATTATATTACTTATAAGTAATATTTTCAATTGTTTATTGTAAGAAAATTACAAAATATGTAGATGCAGTGGTGGTGCCAGTGGTGGTGCCTGGCACCATTAAATTTTTATATTCTTTATTGTGGCAATGAAATAAACAGTTGTCGGACAGAAATGAGAGCTGAATTTGGACAAGGTAAGAAATCATAAATATTGTATTTTACATGGCAATCCGCTATACTAGAGTTAAGTATAGCGGATTATTTTTTGGAGGCTTTTATGGCAAATACTTTGAAGTTACCGGTTGGAATTGAAAATTTTGAGGAAATTCGTAAACTGGGGTTCTATTATATTGACAAGACAAGGCTTATAGAACAGCTTTTACAGGGATGGGGAAAGGTGACTCTTTTTACACGTCCAAGGCGTTTTGGAAAGACACTCAATATGAGTATGCTTAGGAGCTTTTTTGAAATAGGAATGGACAAATCTTTGTTTGACGGCTTATATATTTCTGGCAACAAAGTACTTTGTGATGAGCATATGGGTAAGTATCCTGTCATATTTCTTTCATTCAAGGGTGTGGATGGTTTAGACTTTACTACGGCAAGACGTATGCTGTGTGCTATTTTAAAGGATGAGCTTGACAGACATTACTATTTGAAGACCAGTGATGTATTGACTGATGAGGATAGAATACTGTTTACAAAGATGCTTCATGGGCAGGATGACAATATTGAGGATAGTATACGAATGCTTTCAAAGCTGTTGTATAAGCACTATGGTCAGAAAGTAGTTATTCTCATAGATGAGTATGATGTGCCACTCGATAAAGCTTTTCAGAATGGCTACTACAAGGAGATGGTTTCTCTCATCAGGGGGCTTTTCGGGCAGGCGCTCAAGACCAATGAGTTTTTACAGTTTGCGGTGCTCACGGGCTGCCTTCGCGTGTCAAAGGAGAGCATTTTTACAGGGCTCAATAACTTTGAAATCAATTCTATTGTGGATATTGACCATGATGAGCAGTTTGGCTTTACTGATGATGAGGTCATGAAACTTCTTTCTGATTATGACAGGAGCGAGAGGTACCCGGACGTAAAGGAATGGTATGACGGTTATCATTTTGGTAATGCGGATATTTATTGTCCATGGGATGTGATAAATTTTGCCAAGAAGCTTGTTTCAGATCCGTCAGCCAGACCGAGTGCGTTCTGGATTAACAGCAGTGGCAATGATATGGTGAAGCGCTTTGTGGACAAGGCTGATCAGACCACGAGAGATGAGATTGAGAAGCTCGTGGCAGGTGGATTTGTGGAGAAGCAGCTTCGGCTTGATCTGACCTATGATGAGATTGACAATACGATTGACAATCTGTGGAGTGTGCTCTTTACTACAGGCTATCTCACCAAAATCGGAGAGGTCAAGGTGCCTGACAGTGAGAGCTATGCCTATAAGCTTGTGATTCCTAATAAAGAGGTGCGTGAGGTGTTTATTCTCCAAATTCAGGAGTGGTTCAAGGCTGTTGTTGCAAAAGATGATGATACTATGAAGCTTTTATCAAGGGCAATTCTGGATAAAGATGAGAAACAGATTGCCAGGCAGCTAAACATCGTGATGAGCCGCATGATAAGTATACTCGATACAAAGGCGCCTGATGCTATGAAGGAGAATTTCTATCATGGCTTACTTCTTGGTCTGCTTCGAGGCAGCAATCCGGACTGGCTTATCAAGTCGAATCGTGAGTCGGGAGATGGTTTTAGCGATATTTTAATCATGCCGGAGGATCCTGATGCGGGCATCGTTATAGAGGTGAAGTATGCTAAGGAGATGAAGGAACTTGACGCAGCGTGCGAGGCTGCGATAACGCAGATTAAGGACAAGCGCTATGATGAGACTCTGCGTGATGAGGGCAGGTCTGATATTTTAGCCTATGGCATTGCTTTTTGCAGGAAACGGTGCAGGGTGGTTGGAGAGAAATTTTAAATTGGCTGTAATCGTTGCTGGTCACACTGTTAGGTGTGAACAGTAACTATCTGGGATGTTGCATCCGGTAATGAAAAATATATTGCTTTCGTAGTCAAAGTATGTTACGATACTCCATGGTTACAAATTACAGTGACAGTTATTATATCATTTAAACAAAAGAAAGGTAGGAGAATAGTTATGAGCGACAACTTCAATATGTATGATCAGGCGAATCAGCAGGGCAATCCAAATATACCGCCTATGCCGCCGATGGAGGAAAAGAAGGGAATGTCAATTGCATCTATGGTACTTGGTATTATCGGTCTGGTATTCTGGTGTATTCCAATCCTTGGCGGACCTATTGGTATTGTAGGACTTATCCTCGGTATCGTAGGCAGGAAAAAGGGTGGAAGGGGCATGGCAACCGCTGGTATTGTTATGTCAATTATTACCATCGTACTTGCAGTTATCAATGCTATTGCTGGTGTTTATCTGCAAACATCAAATGTCTTGAACCAGTTATAATCACATAACAGGTGATATCTTTAATTGCATTTTATTTTTTAATCCGCTATGCCAGAGGTTGGTATAGCGGATTTTTAGATTCAATTATCATTGTATTAAAATAAAAAAGTACGTATTAGTAAAGGTGGAAAATAAAATGAAAAAACGAATAATTAATTATAGACTTAAGATTGACAATCTGCTTGCCAATCCTGATAAGATATCAAAAGAAGAGTGGAAGA